>OCQD01000208.1_pt1 | contig 10626 bp, 10 predicted proteins | sample 1480711 | NCBI WGS metagenome assembly OCQD01 (sample SAMN05301477, study PRJEB22388) | human gut metagenome | isolation source: Infant 1 DOL 21 gut | host: Homo sapiens | place: USA: Pittsburgh, Magee-Womens Hospital of UPMC | collected 2013/2014 | reverse complement strand
TATTCTTATTATACCTCCATGAACATGTCCTGCTAAAACCAAATCTGCTCCCCATTTTGCATATTTTTCAAAGAAAAATGGTGTATGTGCTAAAAGAATGTTATATTCATTTTCATTAACTTTACCTAGATTGTCTTCTACAAAATTGTCACTTAGTTCTAATTTTTTGTTATTAGCAAATAAATATGGATAGCATTCCAATGGTATAATTAAACCATATAAATTAAGATGGCTATTACCTCTATATATTCTTACAGATTCATTTTCCATATTTATTATTTTCTTTGAATATAGTTCCTTAAAATAATCCTTATATAGATGTTTATACTTTTTTATTAAAGATTTTTGTTCATGATTTCCAATTATATGATATACTTCATATTTTTCAACCAAATTATCTATTAAATCTAATGCAACTTGAAAATTTTTATTTTCTCCATCTACTAAATCTCCTGTTATAAATATAACATCTGGGTTTAATGATTCAATTTTATCTATCAATACCTTATTATTTTTATCAAACACCTTATTATGTAAATCACTCACTTGAACTATTTTAAAGTTATCAAATTCCTTTGGAATTTTTTGTTGAAAATAGTATATTCTGTCGTTTCTATATGCTGAGTTTCATACTTATACAGAATATACAATAATATTAATACTAATACTGTCATTGAAACCTTTATAATCATATTCTCTTCCTCTTTATTCTATTTTGTTAATATTATTATAATGCTTTTATGTTTTTTTTAAAACAATAACATCATCACATACATATAAATCTTTTCGACATTATAAAAATAAGTTATCCTTTTCTAAAATTTTCATTTATTTTAGAAAAGGATAACTATAAAATTATCTATAAACCTCTATATTGTGAAATATAGTTTTTCCTTTATTTAAATTTTTATATATATGCTCTAAAGTTCCATCAAACCTAATAGAATGTCCAGACTCTAAAATATAAGTTTTCCCATCCACATTAAGGTCAAGTTTACCTTCTATTACGAGCACATATTCTTCTAAAACATGACTATGTGTAGATGAAACATGAGTACAGTTTTCCTCAAGCTCAATTATAAAAAGTTCAAACCTTCTTTGAGGGCTAAAAGGGTATATTGGATATAACTTCATGTTCCCTTTTTGCTCAACAATAGGCTCTACTTCTTCTTTCTTTATAACCTCATAGGTATTTGTATTTTCATTTAATAGTGTAGTAAAATTTATTTTAAATCCAGATGAAATTTTCCATAAAGTAGATACTGTCGGACTTGATTCACCTCTCTCAATCTGTCCAAGCATTGCTTTACTGACACCTGTCATCTTTGAAGCTTTGTCTAAACTTATGCCCATTTCTTGTCTCAATAACCTTAAATTTTCTCCCACATTAGGAAATTTATTATCCATGTTAAAATCCTCCTGATAGCTATTTGTATTCTATGATTTTTACTCCTGTAAGTTCTACTATCTCTTTTAATTTTAACATATGATTGTTACAAATTTCATCAAATTCATATATATAATCTTCAAGCCCTAATGCCTTATATTTATCGATTCCAAATTTATGATATGGAAGTAACTCCATCTTGCCTCCTGGAACATTTTGTTTAACAAATAATGCAGTATTTCTTATATTTTCTTCACTATCATTTACTCCATAAATAATTGGCACTCTTATAACCATAGATTTATTCAACTTTGAAAGCCTACATATATTATCTAATATAATTTTATTACTTACTCCTGTATATTCTTTATGAATATTATCATCCATAGATTTTATATCTACAAATATGTGGTCTATTTTCTCAAATACATCATTTACCTTATTCCAATCAAAATATCCACAAGTTTCAATTGCAATATTTATGCCTTTATCATAAAAAATATCAACTAATTCTCTTAAAAAATCAATCTGAAGTGTAGGTTCACCTCCAGAAAAAGTTATCCCTCCATTAGATTCAAAGAAAAATATAAAATCTTTTTCAACTTCCTCTACTATTTCTTCAACACTCATTTCTTCGGTCATTATACAAATGGCATCTTTAAGACATACCTTGATACACTCTCCACATAAATCACATTTATTATTTATTTGCGTTCTATCAAATAGTGAACTTATATTTTGAGGACAAACATCTATACATCTATTACAGGATACACATTTATCTTTCATAACACCTAATTTTACTATGTTACTCCAGGAATCTGGATTAGAACACCACTTACATTTTAATTTACATCCTTCTAAAAATATAGTAGTCCTTATTCCATCTCCATCATTTACTGAAAAATGTTGTACTTTTACAACTCTACCTTTTTTACTCATAATCTACCTCATAATTAAAAATTGCTATGTGAATTTCTAGCTATTATAGCATCTTGCATTTCTCTTGATAAATTAACAAATTGAGTACTATATCCAGCAACCCTCACTAATAAATCTTTATATTCTTCTGGATTTTCTTGAGCTTTTAATAGAGTATCATTTGATATCGTATTAAATTGTACATGGAATCCTCCTAAAGCAAAATATGATTTAATCATAGATGTTAGATTTCTAAGTCCTCTTTCAGTTTCCACCAAATCTTGATTCAGTCTTAAATTTAGAAGTGTTCCACCAGTATGAACATCATGATTTATTTTTGATGCAGATTTCATTGCTGCTAGTGGACTTGTTGTATCAGTACCAACAAATGGAGAAACTCCCTCTGTCAAAGGTTTTGTCGCTTTTCTTCCACAAGGAGTTGCACCTACTATTTTTCCAGTTGGTACATAGTTTGATATACCCATAAATGCACTATTAAATTTAGAGCCAAAAATATCCTTGTATTTTCTAGTTTCAGTATAATAAAAATCAGAAACTTCAATTGCTAATGAATCTACATAATCATTATCATTTCCATACTTAGGAACATCCAACGCAAGTTTTCTTAATTCTTCATAACCTTCCCAATCATTATTTAGTGCTTTTGTTAATTCTTCTAACGTAGTCACCTTATCCTCAAATACTAATTTTTTTATAGCTGCCAATGAATTTGAAACTACACCTAACCCTATACCAGTTAATACAGGACCTATATTATATTTTGCTCCTCCTTTACTTAAATCAACTCCCTTATCCAAACATCCATCTACACAAGTAGATAAAAATGGTCTTGGTACCATTTCTTTATGAATTTGTTGAGCAACAGTAGTTCCTATAACAGAACTTTTTACAAGATATGCTAATTGCTTTAAAAACTCATCCTTAAGTTCTTCAAAAGAAGTAAATTCTGTGATATTTTTTGTATCTAACCCCATTTTTTCTCCAGTTAATCTACTCTTACCTTCATTCATAGCATATTCTAAAGCTGCTGCAAAATTGATATTTACGGCTGAAGTCCACTGTCCTGTTTTTCTAAAATGAGGAACTACACAACCACAGTTACTCCAATCTCTAGCATCTTCTGCATCATATCCATCTTGTAATAACATTTGTGCCCCTGCACTATCGCTGTGTATAGCAGGGAAACCAGTTCCTTGTTTTACCAATTTAGCAACTGCCATTACGAAATTGTCTGGTGCTCCTTGACTCACTCTAACACTTAATCCTGGTTGGTGAGTTTTTACACTTTCTGTAGCCTTTAAACACATATATGAGATATCATTCGTTCCATCAGTACCATTTCTCTTTTTACCACCAACAGTAAGATTTTGGAATTGATTATATCCTGCAAAGTAATTTGCTGTATTTGCTGATATAGTCCATACCCATTCTGATAACTTAATCCAAAGTGCTTCTATCAATTCTTGAGCTTCTGATTCAGTTATTTTACCTTCTCTAGCATCATTTTCATAATATGGATACATATATTGATCAAATCTACCTAAATTTAATGCCAATGGATTTTCTGATAGAATACCACCTAATTGAACAAACCATACAAATTGTATTGCTTCATAAAAATTAGTTGGAGGGTTTGCTGGTACATTCATACATATCTCTGAAATTTTTATAAGTTCTAACTTTCTCTTTTCATCTGTTTCTTGCTTACTCATCTCTTTTGCAAGATTTGAATATCTTTGTGCCAATGTCATAATACCCTGTGCAACTATAGAAACAGATTTGTAAAAATCTATCTTTTCAATATTTTCTGAAACTGATATATCTAATTCTTTAATTTTTTTATCTGCATCTTCCTTAATCCCTTTATATCCTTTTACAAACAATATATCTTGATAATCTGGTGTTACTTCACCAACTGCCTGTCTCCACTTAGAATCATTATCTATTATTCCTGTATCTACTAATATCTTAGCTGTATCTTCTGGGATTCTTGCTAAGAAAACTTCTTCCAAAGATTTTCCCTTCCAATATGGAAATATTTCTTTTCTTATAAATTCTATTTGTTCTTTTGATATTACATATGGGTCTTGAGTTCTTTTATCAAAAGTATCCATTTCTTTGTCTACCCATTGCCAAGAAAACTCTGGTGTCAATATCCCTGTTCTTCTAAATTTTCCTGCTGTACCTACTATTAATTCATTTTCAAAGATTTTTATAGGAAGTTCTTTACATGTCTCCAAAAAAGCTTTAGCTCTTCTTATACAGATAGCTTCTCCCTCAGTTTTTTTATGTGATTCTGTAAAAATTCTAGCCCTTTCACAACATATCATAGGTTTAGAATTAATATATTCTTGTCTAAATGCTTCTATTCTATTAGTTTGACTCATTTAAAATCCCCCTTTGGATAATATATACTACATTTTTGTATGTTATAACATACTTTAATTATATTATACTGTCCTTTAGCATAAAATGGAAGCAAAATAACTTATTTTTTTTCATCTACCTTGAACACCTATATATTAATACTTTTTTTGTTAAATTTATAAAATCTAAAAAAATTTTCTATGATATATTTTCTATATTGTTATAGTTATGTCTAATATACTAATGATTTGAAATATCAAATTTGTATACTAGACTTAGTTTTAAAACCTTAGTTGATTGTTTAACTTTGTTAACTTCAACATGTATATCCTTCATATAAGGAAGCTCTACAACACCTACTCCCTTATTAAAGTCTTCTTCAACCATAGAAAAAATTTCTTTCTCAGTTAAGTTCGTATCAGTCAATGATTTAAATAAATTGTATATAAATTTAACATATTTATCACTCTCAGATAACTTATCATCTTCTGGATACTCTTTAGCACAGAGAATATCTATTGTTACTTTTCCTTCTTTATCGTCTTCAGACATAGAATAGAATAAACTTCGAATATTTTTTTCAGGTGGTTTTTCAGCACCATTTATAGATACTACAAAGCTACCATCTGATTTTGAGTTAGTAATACTATAACCACTGTCTATTATAGCTTTCGAAAATCTTTGAGATAAATCTTTTTTTACTTCTTCTCTACCTTTCGCATCATTAATCTTTTGTGAGTAATTATTAAATAGCTCAATAGATTCATCTTTTTTATCTTCAACTTGTTCTTTCAATGAATCTTTACTAATTTGTTCTGAGCTACTTAAGTTCTTATCAGATACAGGAGACATACACCCTACCATCAATGCTAAGCTAAGATTTAAAGCCACAATTATTGCCACTCTATTTATATTCCTTTTTACTTTCATACACAATCCTCCCATCACACTAACCGCTCTAAAGTATTATTCATTGCACTAGAATATATTTATATTTTCTTTATATTAAAGATTTATTATTCAATACATATCACCTTCCTATCCAATTCTTATAACTTACTATTAGTAAAATTATAAGCTCCTTAATACAGAAATAAGGATGTTATCTTTTGTTATTAAAAGATAACATCCTTATTTTTTTGTATCAATACATATGTCCCAACTGGTAACTTAATCGCCCCAACTGTCAGTATCTTGGTCCAATGGTATATATATATTTAGTATAAATTAGTTGATTGTCTTGAAAAATGCTTGATTTACGGGCATATTCGCAGGTTTGCAGATTGATTTTACTACTCATTTACTACTTTTAACGGATTGCGCCTTGATATGCAAAAGCACCTGCGGAGCTGCCGGATAGACCGCTACACCACCTTACGCGGCACGTCGAAAAGAAAAAATAAAATAAGCACCACCTATAAGGCGGCGTTTCTCACTCCTACACAGGAGAACAGGAACGCCGCTATTTTTATGCCCTCATGTTACGCAGTAAGGGGCAAAAAAGCCTTGATTTATGCGGCTCTTAGGACGTGAAAATGAGAAAGGCAAGGGTTGATACCTTTTCCCTCAAAACCGCGTTTCTACTGCGTAACAAATCCAACCAAAGGAGTGATGAAGCTATGGCAGTTTTCCGCGTGGAAAAGAATAAAGGTTATACGGTTATGAGCAACCACCATTTACGAAACAAGGAGCTTTCCTTAAAAGCAAAGGGCTTGTTGTCGCAAATGCTTTCACTTCCCGAAGATTGGGACTATACCCTTGCAGGGCTGTCCCTTATCAACCGGGAAAGTATCGACGCTATCCGCACCGCTGTATGGGAGCTTGAAAAAGCCGGATATATCACAAGGCGGCAGGGACGCGACGAGAAAGGCAAAATGACCGCTATCGAGTACACCATTTACGAGCAGCCACAGCCCCCGACATTGGATTGTCCGGTATTGGAAAATCCAACAGCGGATAAGCCGATATTGGAAAATCCGACACCGGATAACCCGACATCGGAAAATCCAACGCAATTAAATAAAGAACTATTAAAGACTAACTTACCAAAAAAAGAAAAATTAAATACAGATATATCAAATACCCATTCCATTCCTTTCCATTCCCTAAATCCCTCTCCTTTAGAGGACGCGGCACAGCCGCCGGAACGGAAGCGAAAGGAAACGACAGACGCATACCGAGTGTATGAGGAAATTATCAAGGACAATATCGAGTATGAGCATTTCATCAAGCACACTGATTTTGAGAAAGAACGCTTAGACGAGATTGTGTCCCTTATCCTTGAAACGGTCTGCACCAAACGAAAGACTATCCGTATCGCCGGGGACGATTATCCGGCAGAGCTTGTGAAAGCAAAGTTTATGAAGCTGAACAGCAGTCATATTGAGTTTGTTTTTGCCTGTATGAGTGAGAACACCACCAAAATCCGCAACATCAAGCAATATCTGAAAGCGGTACTGTTCAATGCCCCAAACACCATTGATAGCTATTACACCGCCCTAGTCAATCACGATATGTACGGCGGGCGTACTATCCAGTCGGCAAGAAGCAAGGGCATACCCGATTACACCTACAATGAGGGCGAAAGCCTGTAAAACCAAAGGAGGATTTTATTATGACACAGAAAACAGGAGCTTTGATTTTTGATGAAACAGCAGACCGTTACGACATTCGCTTTGACCTTAACGACTACTACGGAGGATTGCATTGTGGGGATTGCCTTGAAGTGTTTGTACGCGGCAAATGGAAGCCGACCCGCATGGAGTACGGGGACAACTGGTATCTTGTGGGTGTGAGGGCTTCGGATTTGAACGGGCTGCGGGTGCGTATCTAAAGGTGGCATGAAAAATGTACGCCTTATTTTTATGCCCCGAAGCGGCACACCACCCTAACAAAACCACGAAAGGAGGGATTTCATGCAAGATGAAGTCAACGAAAAAGTTGTGTCTTTAGCAATCAAAACATCTAAGCTGACCGCCGAAGTGCTGCAAAAGGCTATGAAAGCCCTGCTTGCCAAAGGCAAAGGGCAGCTAACCAAAGCCCCGCATGGAAAAATCACTATGCGGCAGCTTATGAAGCCGGGAGAAAAGGTTTCCAACATTGAGATTACCGACCAGAATATCAAAGCCTTTGACCCTATCGCAAGGAAAAACGGGCTTGATTACAACGTCAAGAAGATTGAGAACGGCAAGCCGCCGACCTACCTTGTGTCTTTTAGGGGCAAGGATATTGACGTTATGACCGAAGCGTTCCGGGAATTTACCGCAAAGAAATTAGGCAGGAATAAAAAGCCCTCTATCCGCAAGCTGCTTTCCACTCTGAAAGACAAGGCGGCAGCTCTGAACGCACAGAGGGACAAAGTGAAGAAAAAGGACAGGGAGGTATCTCTATGAAGCCGGAACTTAAAAAGCTGCTTATCCTAAATGCCCCCTATCTGCTCTTTGTCTATCTCTTTGATAAAGTCGGACAGGCGGTGCGGCTCTCTCCGGGGGCTGACCTTTCCGGCAAGGTGCTTTCCCTTGCAGACGGCTTTTCCGCTGCCTTTGCAAACCCGCTTCCGAGTTTTTTTCCTGCCGATTTGCTTATCGGTATTGTGGGGGCTGTCCTTATCCGGCTTATGGTGTACTTCAAAGGCAAGAACGCGAAGAAATATCGAAAAGGCATAGAATACGGTTCTGCCCGTTGGGGCAACGCCGAAGATATAAAACCCTACACCGACCCGGTATTTCAAAATAATGTGCTGCTGACACAGACGGAACGGCTTACCATGAACAGCCGCCCGAAGCAGACGAAGTATGCAAGGAATAAAAATATCCTTGTTATCGGGGGAAGCGGCAGCGGCAAGACAAGATTTTTTGTGAAGCCCAACTTAATGCAAATGCACAGCAGCTACGTTGTAACCGACCCGAAAGGGACGGTTTTAGTCGAGTGCGGGAAGCTCTTACAGCGCGGCGGGTATCGGATAAAGGTGCTGAATACAATCAATTTCAAGAAATCCATGCGCTACAATCCCTTTGCCTATATCCGCAGCGAAAAAGACATTTTGAAACTGGTAAATACCTTGATTGCCAACACCAAAGGGGACGGGGAAAAAGCCGGGGAGGATTTTTGGGTAAAATCGGAACGGCTCTTTTACTGCGCCCTTATCGGCTACATTTGGTACGAAGCCCCGGAGGAAGAAAAGAACTTTACGACGCTGCTTGAAATGATAAATGCCAGTGAAGCCCGCGAGGACGACCCGGAATTTCAGTCCCCCGTTGACCTCATGTTTGAACGGTTGGAGGAAAAAGACCCGGAACACTTTGCCGTCCGGCAGTATAAGAAATTCTTGTTATCTGCGGGAAAAACACGAAGCTCTATCCTCATTTCCTGCGGTGCGCGGCTTGCCCCTTTTGACATTAAGGAGCTGCGCGACCTTATGGAAACCGACGAAATGGAGCTTGACACCATAGGCGACCGAAAGACTGCCCTGTTTGTTATCATTTCCGACACCGACGATACCTTTAACTTTGTCGTATCAATCCTTTACACGCAGCTTTTCAATCTGCTTTGCGACAAGGCAGATGATGAATACGGCGGCAGGCTGCCCGTCCATGTGCGCTGTCTGTTAGACGAGTTTGCGAATATCGGACAGATACCGAAGTTTGAAAAGCTCATAGCCACCATACGAAGCAGGGAAATCTCCGCGTCGATTATCTTACAGTCGCAAAGCCAGTTAAAGGCAATCTATAAGGACAACGCCGATACCATAGTCGGCAACTGCGACACCACCCTTTTCTTGGGCGGCAAGGAGAAAACCACCCTCAAAGAAACGTCGGAAATCTTGGGGAAAGAAACCATTGACAGCTTCAACACTTCCGAGAACCGGGGGCGCGAGGTATCGCATGGGCTGAACTATCAGAAGTTAGGCAAGCAGCTTATGACGGAAGATGAAATAGCGGTTATGGACGGCGGGAAATGTATTTTACAGCTACGAGGGGTGCGCCCGTTCTTCTCTGATAAGTACGACATTACAAAGCACCCCAACTATAAATATCTTTCCGACTATGACAAGAAAAATACTTTTGATATGGAGAAGCATTTAAGGCGCAGACCCGCCCTTGTGAAGCCGGACGAAGTATTTGACTACTACGAAATCAGCGAAAGCGATTTGCAGGAGGACACCGACCATGAATAGACGTATCAGAAAGAAAAAGGACAAGAAAATCACAGAAGCCATAAACGGACTGGTTTCGATTGCCGAGTGGCAGGAAAAACAGCGGCAGGCTGCTATCCGGCAGTTTGTGAAACGGTGGCCGCGCGGCAGAACTTTACGCAGCGCGGGGACTTATGACCGCGGCAGTTTGAAAACTGACCGCCGTTTTTTATGCCCTTTTACGGGGCAAGCCGCATTTGCGGCAGAAAGGAGTTTTATGGAATTTTTCAACAGTGCAATCGGCGTATTACAGACTTTGGTTATCGCTCTTGGAGCAGGACTTGGCATTTGGGGCGTTATCAATCTCTTAGAGGGATATGGAAACGACAATCCGGGTGCAAAATCACAGGGCATTAAACAGCTCATGGCGGGCGGCGGCGTTGCCCTTATCGGCACTATCCTTGTACCTCTGCTTTCCGGCTTGTTCGGTTAAGCGCGGGTAGCTGCCTATGCAGAGCATACTTGACGCGATTAACGAATGGATAAAGGAAATCCTTATCGGAGCGATAAACGGTAATCTGTCAACTATGTTCGGGGACGTAAACGAAAAAGTCGGGACTATCGCAAACGAGGTAGGACAGACCCCGCAGGGTTGGAACGCAAACATTTTCAGCATGATACAGACCCTTTCTGAAAATGTAATCGTCCCGATTGCGGGGCTTGTCATTACCTATGTCCTATGCTACGAGCTAATCAGCATGGTAACGGAAAAGAACAATATGCACGACATAGAAAC
>OCQD01000194.1_pt1 | contig 11556 bp, 12 predicted proteins | sample 1480711 | NCBI WGS metagenome assembly OCQD01 (sample SAMN05301477, study PRJEB22388) | human gut metagenome | isolation source: Infant 1 DOL 21 gut | host: Homo sapiens | place: USA: Pittsburgh, Magee-Womens Hospital of UPMC | collected 2013/2014 | reverse complement strand
ATCCACCAGTAACCACCAATTATCCCAAGCGGGTCTAACCATCGGAAATAAAAGGATAGCAAGGTGATGTAATATCACTGATTTACAGTCTATTAGGAATGAAAGCCGATTTTGGATTGGTTCGTTATTCTTTCCTAAATTAGCGGATTGTTTACCCACTTTTGTCTCGTTTTTGTCCCTCGTTGTATTATCTTTGTATCGCAAGCTAAATGCTTGATAATCAGTGATAAAAGAATATATTAACATCAGAAAAGAAAGGAAATAAAATGGGACGAAAGAAGAAAGAAATCCGTTTGAAGGAGCCTGTGCGCATCCGAGAAAAGAAGATAGCAGGTGGCAACATCAGCCTCTATCTTGACATTTACCAGAAGGGATTGAGAAAGAAAGAGACGCTGAAACTCTATCTTGTGCCAGAAATCAACGCTGCTACCAAGTTGCAAAACGCCAATACAAGAAAGTTGGCAGAGCAAATCAAGGCGCAGTGCATTCTTGACATCCAGAGAGAGGGGCTTGTGGATTGGGACAAGGTGAAGAAGTCACGCATGACACTTACCAAGTGGATGGATGACTTTGTGAAGTACAATGCCGAGTTGTCTGAGTCTTCCATGAAGACCAAGCGCAACACTCATGCTCGCATTGACCAATACCTATTACATATAGGCAAGCCAGAGTTTCTGTTGAAAGACGTGGACAAGGAGTTTTGCAAAGGCTTCATTGCTTTTTTGAAGACTTGCACCTACAATGATGGAAAGAAACAACTCAGCACCACCACTTGCCGTATGTTCGTCAACTATTTCGGCTCGTCATTGGCAAAGGCAGTAAGGGACGGACTGATTGAGCAAAATCCATTCTTGCTGTTGGAGGCAAAGGAGAAGCCACAGAAGCGAGTGGCTGAGCGTGAGTTTCTGACGATAGAGGAAATAAAGAAGGTGATGAACACACCATGCCGTTATGAACTGGTGAAGAAAGCCTTTCTATTCTCCTGTTTCACCGGTCTGCGATATAGCGACATGAAAGCCTTGAACTGGAGTGAAATTCACAAGGCTGCTGACTGCAAGACAGAATACATTGACCATATCCAAGTCAAGACCAAGGATAGAGTAACCATCCCCTTGTCGGAAGAAACAAAGAAGTGGATGCCTAAAAGAGAAGAAGGCATAGACAACATCTTCCACAACTTGACAATCACATCTACAACTGTAGAAGTGGTTCTGAAAGAATGGATGGAGGCAGCAGGAATAACCAAGCATATAACCTACCATTGCTCACGACATACTGCGGCTACGATGCTCCTGACCCTTGGTGCAAGTATCTATGTAGTAAGCAAGATACTCGGACACAAGAGCATCAAGATGACGGAGATTTACGCCAAGATTGTTGACAAGAAGAAGTTGGAAACCGTGAACCTCGTGAACGGAATGTTTGACCAAATACCAGTAATACAATGAAGATAGAAATCAAGGAACGTAAACTGACGGAAGGCAAAAGAGCCTTATATCTGGAATACTACGAGACTGGCTTCCGCAAGAGAGAAAACTTGCACCTCTATCTCTTGCCCGATGATGCCGTTGGTGCTGCAAAGCACAATCGGCTTACATACAACAAAGCTATGGAGATGCGAGCAGAGCGCATCCTCACCCCTCCTGTATTGGAGAAAGAGAATGCCAAAAGCGAAGAACAAGGCAACGGCTTGACTTGGCTACAATGGTGCGATGACTATATCAAATGGTCTGTTGATTGTGGCAACTGCAAGAAGATGATAGGTCATAAGAATGTTGTCCGCAAGCGTATCGCCACTTATCTGCGAAGAGTAGACAAGAAAGACATCCTGCTGAAAGATGTCAGTAAAGATGAAATTTGCGGTCTTTTTGATTATATGCGCAACAAGTATCGCAACAAACGCCAAATCAAGACCAACGGAGGACGGTTGGCTGATTACACATTACTGTTGTTTGAGGAAACTGTCAAAGCGATATTTAACAAGGCTATGCGTGAAGGACTTGTAAAATTCAATCCTGTACACAGTCTAAACAAGTTGGAACGCTTCCATGCTCCTGACAAACACAGAGAGTATCTTACGCCTGAAGAACTCACACGTTTCCTGGCGGTGGAAGCTGAATGTGAGAATGAACGAACCGTACAACTGGCATTTGGCTTATCATCCATGACAGCCCTTCGCCTTGGCGATATGCAGCATCTAAGGTGGTGTGATATTAAAATGATAGATGGCGTGCCGACAATCAGCATCATACAGCGAAAGACAAAGCGTCCTGCCATTATTCCGCTCAATGAAATGGCACAATCGTTGTTGCCACCTCGGACGGATGACAATCCGGAAAGTCTTGTGTTTCACCTTGTCAAGAAGTCAGACAACGTATCGAAATACGTAAGAAGACTTAAAGAAAAGGCTGGCATAGAAAAGGATTTGACCTACCATTGCTCACGGCATACGACAGCATCGTTGGCTATCTCAGCAGGAGCAGACATATCAGCAGTGAAGGATGTTTTGGGACATGGAAGCATCACTTCAACCGAAGTTTATGCAAAAGTGGCTCTTGAAAAGAAGATAGAGGCGGTCAATCTGTTTAATGGCGTGTTTGATTGAGACATACAGCAGAGTGCGAACAACGGAGAAGTCTTACTTCTTCCCTTTTGTTGGGAAATTGCCGTCAGGCTGTATTCAAAAAACGCTTGTGTTCAAATAAATCTGCAAGACTTATCTGGACACAGGCATTTTCATGTTCAATTTAATCTTTGATAAAGATGACAACTGGAGTAATATACGCTCGTGTCTCCAGTATTGGTGACAGACAGAGCACGGAAAGACAGGTCAAGGACTTGTCGGAGTATGCAAAATATAAGGGTTTCGAAGTCTGCAAGGTCTTTGAGGAACACATCTCTGGCGCAAAGAAGAATGATGAGCGTCCAGTGTTGTGTGAGGCAATGGAATACTGTAAAGCAAACCGCATTGGGATCCTACTTGTCAGTGAACTGTCAAGATTGGGTCGCAATGCTTTTGAGGTGCTTGCCTCTGTCAAGGAATTCATAGACTGTGGCATTAACCTCTACATACAAAAGGAACAACTTACATTATTGGACGAAGAAGGACATCCATCACTCTTTGCTCCTATAATGATAGCCACGCTTTCGACCTGTGCGCAATTGGAGCGTGATAATATCTCATTCCGATTGCAGTCAGGAAGGAAGCGGTATATAGAGAAAGGTGGAAAACTCGGGCGCAAGGTAGGCTCTGTAAAAACGGCAGAACAGATGAAAGCCGAATATAGGGAAGTAATAAGTTTACTCCGCAAGGGGTATTCCATTCGGGATGTGGCAAAGTTGAGTGGTAAAGGGGTAAGTACCGTACAACGAGTGAAGCGATTACTAAAAGTACAATCAACGCAATAATACTATTGATTTTACGTTCTTTTCAAAGAAAGGGATTGTGCAATAGTGGCTTAAAGGCTAAAAGCACTACCTTTGAATGCAATATAACAACAATACGTTTAAGGTCACAATTTGTGATTTTGAAAATGAATATAAATATGACAGATAAAATAGGAAAAAAGGAGGCAACCTTTGCAGTGCCGTACAATGGCGAGGACAACAACGATTATGTCGATGGCAAGGGCTTCTGCTGCAATGACGGCAACTTGGAGGCAGCTCAGACACGAGCTTTAGCGAGAGCTGCAAAGAACAACTTCCAAGAAGGCGATACATACGAGAAGATGCAGTTCTACTACCACCCAGACCATTTGGGTAGCAGTAGTTACATCACCAACCTTGACGGTGAGGTGGTGCAGCATATCGAGTATGTTCCTTTCGGTGAGGTGTTCATTGAGGAGCGCAATAACATTTGGAATACGCCTTATCTTTTCAATGCGAAGGAATTCGATGAGGAGACGGGATTGTATTACTATGGAGCAAGGTACTATGACCCGAGGGTGAGTTTGTGGATTAGTACGGATATATTGGAAGAGAAGAATTATGGAAATTCAAGTTATGCGTATACCTATAATCCAATTACTTTTATTGATCCTATTGGCACAGACACAATAAATATATCCTATGTTAATAAAAAATGGAAGATAGATGCGCCCATAATAGCTGATGGAAATGACGTCTTTAATGTCGCAAATGGAGATAAAAAAGAAACCTATGAATTTTCACAAGGAGAGCATGGGAAGCGAGTGAATTTGTTAAACTTGGAAATAGGTGAAACAAAAGACAGTTATACACTAGGAGTGTATCATATATCTGGAGAAGCAGATAATGGCACAGGGTTCTATGTTGCTCCAGGAGGAGAGCCAAGTACAAAGAACGGAAGTGGTCGAAGGATTCCTGATGGAACATATCCAATAATTAATCCGACGGCTGGATCACAATGGATAAAACCTGGAGTTGGAGGAAACGTAAGTAAGCGAGGAATCAGATTCCACTATGGAGGAACAAATCCAAGATCTTGGACAGAAGGATGCTTTGTTTTATCCTCTGGGTATTCTGTTAATGGAAATACGATCCATTATAATGCTGATGAATCAAAAACGGCATCAAGAAACTTTGACAATGCTTTGGGAGCCATAGGACATTTTTCGTATCGACCTAAAAGTAGGACCTATAATAGAGAAGGGGCAACTTTTAATGCTCCAATTAAACATACCCTAATTCTTAAATCAAGGAAAAAGTAATAATGTTATGTAAGTCTGTGTTATTGAAGATTTTCAATAACACAGACCTTTAATTAACTTTTGAACACTCTAAAAATGAAGAAGTCCTTATCTTTGATATTGTATGTATTTATGTGCAGCTGTTGTCTTGGCTCTTCGAGAGTCTCATTGAATTATAAAAATGATGAATCAACAGACGCACTAGAAGTAAAGTCGCCAATCTGTAGTCCTCTAAATTCTGAAGATAATGAACTAACAGATTCTATAACAACTAATTTTTCTCAGAGCAATGTAACATATTATGGTATCCGGATTTGGCCCCAAGACGAAGAATACTACCAGAAAAGTGTAGAAAACAGGTTGTATCTTGTGTTAGGGATTAATGATACGTTGGTAGTTATATCCGATAACCCAATATTTTTTGGGGCGAATATATTATCAATAAGATCAAAAAGTAGAGCAAGGAAGGTATATTCAAGGTACAATCTTAATTTTGACAATGATCTTCCAATAAGATTTTATGCCACATCTTCATCAGATACTCTTATTTATGAAAAAATACCAATAAAATCTGCTCCGTATCAATTGTCCAAGGGTATATTGAAGACAAATAGGTTAATTGGTCTCCCCATATATGTGGGTATGCCTATCAAAGTGCTAAATAGAAAAGTGGGGATAGAGGGAATAATCCCACTTGAAACCTTAACAGAGTATAAGGTAATGTGCGTCATACATCCAGAAGCGGTTCGCTCTCTTTGGGTAGATAAACAATATATCCAATCATTGAAGCAGTTAAGTCACTGTGATATAACAATGATCATATTAAAATTAAAAGATAACAAGATTGATACCATTGAGTTTACCAATTTTGGGAAATATAAAATGACGGATGGAATGAGCGTAACATCATATTTAAAATTTAGATAATGCGGTAATGGCCAAAAGACGTAAAGAAATTCCAGTAAGCGAAAGAACTGTTATTTTGAAAGGATTACGAAAATGAAAAAAACATTACCCGTTGGCGGAATTAAATATGGAATAAGATGGGTAATGCTTCAAATCGGGAGTTGTTGTAATAATCATCTGATTATCAATGTGATTTTTAAAAGATTAGGCGTAAAGGCAGGGAAAGATTCTCTGCCTTTTGCTATATTTGTAACCCAAAACAAAGAAAATGAATATACGAGAACGCTTCGGCACTTTATGCTCCAGATTGGGAGTCGAGCTTCAATGTCCACATTGCTACTCAAACAATATTATCAAAAGTGGTAAAAGTAGTACAGGTAAACAACGCTACCGATGCAAACATTGCCAGAAGCGTTTTATTACTGACTACACATACAAAGCCTATCTTCCTAACTCTGACACCAAAATCACTCAACTGACCAAAGAGGGATTGGGTATTCGCAGTACGGCACGAATATTGGGAATTTCATTACCACCTTGCTTAAGAAGATTTTGCAGATAGTAAGCAATATCAAGCAGCCACCTACCTCTGTAGGCAAGACCTACGAAGTGGATGAGATGCGCATTTTTATCGGTAAAAAAATCATCCGCGCTGGTTAGTGTACGCCTTGGATAGAGAAACTCGCAAGGTTGTGGCTTTTAAAGTGGGCAGACGTACCAACCGTACTCTGTCTGTTGTGCTTCAAAGTCTTTTTCTGTCCAAAGCCAAAATGATTTACACCGATAAACTGAAAAAATACAGTTATCTCATCAGCTGAAAAATACACCGTACCGTTTTCCGTTCTACCAACCATATCGAGTGGCACAATCTTACACTTCGTATCCACCTGAAACGACTGAACCGAAAACGATTTGTTACAGCCGCAGTTTATCAGTGCTAACAGCTATCATAAGGATTTACCTGTGGGTATAGCTACGGTCCGTAATCATAACACCGCAACCACAATACCCAATCCGTGTTTGCACTACTTGTCTGGAATGAGATGGGACAAGGCAGGGGTGTTTTTTATCCTTTGAATCTCCGAATCAACCAGCGTCAGTATCTCTTGTTTTACCTTACGATAGTTGGCTTCGATAGTCTCTTTGAGATTATCGGAGCCATCTTCGTTGTACGCTCGGCATGAGCGTTATCTAACGGGTGCAAGTCCCGAGTAAGCCCTAATAGCGGGAATTACATAGCCAAAAGCAAGGGTGTTCATCGTGAGGTGAAATCTGAAGGAAGCTGGCGGCAAACATCTGACCTAACGGACAGAAACTTCATACAAGGCATTTGACCATGGATAAGATTGCAATACAAATCAAAGTCCCATAGCTATTCGGAATGGTTGGTGTAAATGAAGTGGGTATAAGATGGAAAGATAATGCCCTTATCCGAGGAGGTCTTACGGACATGACGAATAGTTATTCTTCTACGCAAGTCATGGAGTGAGCCAACACAGTTTATTTTACACTCTCCATACTTTCTTATTCAGAGTATAGTTCTTCCCATCCTCCGCTTACTTGTCTATGTAAGATGCTACAAAATAGACAATCGAAATGACCATATAAAGGAAACACGGCAAGAATATCCAAAGCAAAGTCTTTACCCAACCATTCGACAACCAAACACCTTCATTCCTTGACATCATATTAGACATATCATAGAAATGGCGAGTGAGGATTTCCTTATTCGCCTTTCGGTGGTCTTCAAGAAGTTTGGACTCATCCTCAATGAGTTTCTTCCTGTTGTTGATTGCCTGTTCAATATCGGCATCATCAACCTTAGCTTTGACAGTTATGTCTTTAACTTTGCCGATGTAGGCTTCAATAGCTTTGGTGACAGTATTCGCTTTATCTGAGGCTTCACTCAATTTGTCTTTTGCTTCATGCATGGAAGCAGTAGCCATTTCAACGCCACTTTTTGCCAAAGTCAAACTATTGCCAGCATCCTTGTAGGCTTGAAGCTGTTGGTCAAACTTGTCCGATGCCTTGTCTGTTTCGATATTCTTGTCAATCGTATTCTCGAAAGATCCGAAATCCATATCTGAGATTTTACTTTTACCTATTGGCATAATATCAGTGCTGTTGGTTGAACATTCGGTTATCTGCCATATCCTTGCTTCTTGCGAGGTCTGCACAGGCGATTAGCCATCATAGCGCAACGATGCGCCCATGACAGTTCATCCTCGTCCTTTTCTCGTCCCCAACCAGAGGTTGCACCACCTCCGCCACCGCCAGACTGGGCGGCAATGGTTGTGGCAGCATCAATGTATTCAGCAAAGAGAAGAATGGCGGTCTTCTGCACATCGCCAATCTTGGCAAACACATTGTCGGCATCCAAAGCAATGTTCTTGTCGATGACATCCAGACAATTCTGAGGAATATCAACAGGATAATGATGAAACTCGTCCGTATAAAAGTCGAAGTGACGTATCTTTGGAGTGTTGTCCGCAGTAGGCATGGGGTTGGGCACAGTCATAATCTTAGGCTGTTGGGTATTCTTTGTTGGAGTTGAAACTGGTTCCTCCAATTCTTGATGATGCAGCTTTGCCCAAGTACCTTCAATCTTTGAGGGCATCAGACAACGACCTTTGCCAAGTTCCGAGGACTTATAAATGGAGTTACCACGCTTGATGGCATAGCCACGCACTTGTCCTTTGTTGTCGGATTGCAGTTTGACATCATATCCCATTTGCGTGAGGCATTTTGTGTATAGTCCCCAATCAAAGTACGACATCTTAGTCAAAACGGAAAGACAATCATTGTTTATCGCTTCCTTATTTTGGCGGCTCACTTCTTGTGCATCTTTCCAACCACGCTGTTGCCCAACCTTGGCAGCAGCAGCCATCGCACGCTCATATATATAATGGGCATCATTCACGTTGCCCCTCATGTCTATGCGGTTCGCATCAATGTGAAGGTGCATAATGCCACTCTTGCTGTCACGATGAAGCGCAACAACATACTGGCTGTCTTTGAGGTTGGTTGCCTTTGCACTCTTGCGCTTCGACTTGGCTGAAAGGTCAACCGCATCAAACTCACGGATAAAGTCATCCGCCAACCTCTGCCATTCCTCCATCGTCCAACCTTGCGTTTCCTCCGAGGTTGGGGAAACCTCAATACGTATCATGTTCCTTTTGAGCGGATGATAACGGTTCAATTTGTCCTCAAACTTCTTCTGCAAGGCAAGCATTCTTGCCCACATTGCCGTTGGGGAAATATCATCGGGCAAGAGATTGGTCTTTACAATCTCCGCCTTGTCCTTATCCACTGAGTAACGTATGGCATTTGCGCCATGACTTATCACCTTTGCTTTTGCTATCATATATGTCGTATGTTCTATTGTGTTAAGTATTTCTCTATCTCAATCATGCGGTTCAAGATCACCTCTGCGCTTGTTCTCCATCGTTTCATGAAGATTTCGCTACGGAGAATGTTCTCACGTTCCGTAAGCGGACGTCCTTTGAGAAAGCCGAACAATTTCTGTATATCGCCCCTGGCATCCGAAAGGCTGTTCAAAGCCTCCATTTCTTTGTCAGTCAAGCGTTGTTTGGGATATTTGCCCTCCAACCGCTTGCGTGCGTATGCGCTTGTGGTCAGTCCGCAAAGAGCAGCATATTCCGCTATCTCCTTATGAAGCTGTGGCGTAAGCCTTACTATCAGGCGGCTCGTGTATTTCGGTGCATCCTTTTCTATATTATTCTTATTCATACCAAGTATTGCTTCTATAAAAGTGTGCAACCCAATGCGAGCTTGCGAGCGTTCAAGAAGTCCATTGGCATACGGACAAACGAAGTGCGTTTGTATGACATTGGTATTTCTTGCATAGCACCGCTATCAGAGTTTACGCACAAGCACGCTACGCACTGCGGTTGCACCAGTTCACAGACTTGTTGTATAACGGTTCTCAAATTACCCAAGCAATAGCAATTGTGGGGCATCCTCCGCTTCCATCTGTTCTTTGAAGAATTGCCTCCTGGCTTCTGTCTCCAGTTCCATGTCAGAGACGCTTGGCGGTGGAACATCTTCCTCCTCGCCATTATCGCCATTTACTGAAGTTAGGGAAGAAAAGGAATTGTTGGCAAGTTGTGTTGGAGAAGTACCGCCATTTTTGATGGGTGGATCCTCCTTGTTAGGGAATGCGGTTGTGGAAGTCATAGTATTAGACTTGCCGGAACAGTCTCTTTGGTTGATGGGAACATAGTGAGGATTGACATATTTCTTGCCGTCAACAATCCATGCAGAAATGCATAGCAATGTGTGAACACTTCCTCGTCTTGTCTGTACAGAAGAAAGGATGCCCAATTTGTTCATGTGGTCAAGCATCTTGGAGACGGTTTTTCGGTCACACTTCCATAGTTTGGATAGAGCCACCTCTGACATGTTCACCTCCCATAATGCGGTTGTGGACTCCCCAACCTCATTTGAGGTTTCAATCTGTCGTGTCACAATCTGAATGAGTTGATAAAGGCATGAAAGGCGGTTGATGCCAGCCGTGCCACCCATCAGATAGTTTACTTGTTCATTACTCAGGATAATGCTGTTGAAAATATTACTGTTCATCGTTGTTTATTTTTGTTGTGTGAATCTTTTCTTGCTGTTATGCGGAAAACTCTCTGCCGTCAAAAGAGAAGCTATCGCCTCATGCCGAAGCCTCTCTCTGGCATATAATACTCCTTGTCGTATGCGATATGGTCAAGCACACGTTGCAGTCGGTCAAGTTGAGGACTGTCAAGCACTTGTATGGCATTGATGGTAATTTTCTGTGATGCAATTCTTCGATGCTCACAGTTTCTTTCCGACATGGTTCCGTCACCGTCAGCATAGACCGAATGAAGATATGTATTGACAGCTTCCGTCTGTTCCTTGCTTGGGTAAGCAGCAGGAAAGCGGTCGGAAATGTAGTCTACCATATTGCTGACCGCATTAGCCAACAGAGGGTCACGTTTTTGCAGACTGCTTACAAGTTCATCTTTCGTCATGATGCTATGGTCTATTGTTCATTTCATTCAGACGGTTTGCAGCCTCCAGTCTTATCTCCTCCTCCGACATGGCTCTTGCTCCTCGTACCCAGTCAAGCAAGGCTTTCTTCTCAAAGAAGATGAGCTTGCCAGCAGGCTTGAAGTACGGCAACTGGTTAAGATGCGTCATCTTGTAGAGTGTACTCTTGGCAATGCCGAGAAAGGCGGAAGCCTCTTCAAGGTTCAACACTTCCTTTGTCATATAGCAAAGGTTCTCCAACTTGTTCACTCTCGACTGAAGCTCCACTATCTTGCGCTCATGGTCGAGGTTCATCTTTAATGCGTTCTTTTCTGTCATAAATCTGATATTTTGTTTATTTCGTTATCGATTTCGGCTGCAAAGGTATATTGTTGCCAATGATATTCAAGCAGACGTTATGGTTTATTAAAAGTGCTGATTTTCAATTCTTTGGTTCTATTTTACCATGCTGCAATGTGGTAGATTGGTCGGACACTCACTTGAATTTCAGCATCTTCAAATGTCTATCGTTCAAACATTCACCAAACCAAGGATTGGACAATAAGGGTGGCAAATCTTTGGTTCTATTGCCAGTTCTCGTTTTTGAAAATGTCCAACAGAGTGCAAAACAAAATTTAACACCCAATTTTCGCAAACCAAGCCGTTTGAGGTCAAAACCGTTTGCAATAACCACATTTGAGGTACAATGGTAGGAAAAAGAGTTGTGAATGAGAGAAATAGGGATTTCCCCTCGTTTTTCAAGGGACAAATTTGTACCTTTGCAAACGAAACAGAGGTATTCCACAAGGGATATTTCGGGCGAAGTGTTCTTGACTTTATTTTTCCGTGGTTTTGTCCCGTTTTTGTCCCTCGCTGATTTTGTATCACGAGACAAGAATTTGCAAGTAGCTGATTTACAACGGTTAAAACTGTATTTTGGAGGATTGGTAACGGCAACCACCAG
>OCQD01000171.1_pt1 | contig 13709 bp, 4 predicted proteins | sample 1480711 | NCBI WGS metagenome assembly OCQD01 (sample SAMN05301477, study PRJEB22388) | human gut metagenome | isolation source: Infant 1 DOL 21 gut | host: Homo sapiens | place: USA: Pittsburgh, Magee-Womens Hospital of UPMC | collected 2013/2014 | reverse complement strand
CAATGCTCCAACATAGGCATAGTATCCAGTCCTTGTGTACAAGTACCATATAAATTCATCTGTACTCATGTACATTGACTTTTCTTTAAATTCCTTTAGCTTAATTAAAAAATCTTTACTTTTGTTTATGCATTCTTCACTTGGTATAAACTCAGACTCATTTTCATTTTGAGAATCTGTAAATCCATCATACTCTGCTGTACTTTTTAAAACCTCATAAAAAATTTTATCTTTACTCTGAACTCTAATATCAATCAAATCCTCTGGTGTAAATCCAAATATAGGTGATTTTAATACAGATATAAGAGGTATATCTTGCATTGGATTATCTATTATTTGAAGTAATGACAATATTGTTTTTATTTCAATCGTATCAAAATACCCCACTCCAACATCAGCATACGTTGGTATATCCATATTCATCAATTCATCTGCAAACACTGGAGCCCATGCAGATGTAGCTCTTAAAAGAATAACTATATCTCTAAATTCCACAGGTCTATATCCATCTATTCCCTTATCATAGACCTTTTGAATTTTTCCATCTTCATTGACTTTCATTAAATCTTTGATAATGTTTCCAACCATTCTAGCCTCAAGTTGTATATTATCTAATTTTTCTTCTTCCTCTATTTCATTTTCTTTGTTATTAATTCTATCGTCTTTATCATTTATAATATCATCATCAAGTTTATTATCTTTTTGTATTAGGTGTATCTCCGTTGCTCCACCAATAATAGATTTCTCGTCTGTATCCACATTAAAATTTGCACCTAAATTTAGTCTTTCTTTTTCTGTATATTCAATTTCTCCTATATTCTCATTCATTATATTTTCAAATATATAATTTACAGCATCTACAACTTCTTCTCTACTTCTAAAGTTTTTGTAAAGCATTATTTTTCTATGGGAGCTTCCCTTTTTATCATTATAGTTATTATATTTTTGCAAAAATAATTCTGGCTTTGCTTGTCTAAATCTATATATACTCTGTTTTACATCACCAACCATAAATCTATTTGGAGTTTCTGTATTTGCAACAGCTTTAAGCAGTACTTCCTGCACTAGATTACTATCCTGATATTCATCTATAAATATTTCATAAAACTTGTTTCTATATCCAACTGCTATATCAGAAGGTACAATATTACCTTTTTCATCTACATCTGTAAGTATATTTAATGCAAAATGCTCTATATCGTTAAAATCTATTATTCCTTTTTCTCTTTTCTTATTGCTATATTCCTCTTCAAATCTCAGTACAACACTAGATATTGGTTTAACTATGTTATAAAGATATTTTATTTCTTCTCTAATAGAATCATTATCTTTATTGAATGTAGCACTTACTATACTTTCTAAAGACTTCTTAGTCTTATCTCTTATAGTTTTTGCCTTTTCTTTTGATTCTTTTATATACGAAGGAGCATCTTTTGAAATTCTTTTTACTCCTTTTACATAATTTTCAAAGGACATACTTGCCATCTTTTTATATGCCTCATCCCAAGATTTATTACATGCTTGTGAAATGTCAGCAATTTTTTTATATTCAACGGATAACTTTTCTGCAAAAGTTTCTAATTCTTCTATTGATTCCACTTCTTTTAATGCCCTTTCCATATTTAGACAAAGACCATTAATCTCTATTTTTACAGTGTCTAATATAGCTCTAGCCCAAATAGACTGTGAAAAATCAAAATTTTCATCAATATTAAATCGTTCTGCTGAGTCAATCAACCATTTTTTAGGTTCAGGAGAAGCCATTGCAAATGAATATATTCCCAAGATAATATCTTGTACTTCTTTATCTCCTCCTCTTTCTGCATAACTTTCAACTAAATTTAAAAACCCCTCATCTCTTTCTTCATATAAATCTTCAAATACTTCCTCTATTGCTTCTTGTTTCAAAATAGCACATTCAGTTTGGTCTCCTATTCTGAAATTAGGGTCTAAGTTTATTCTATGAAAGTTTGATTTTATAACATCCAAACAGAATGAGTGTATTGTTGTAATACTAGATTTATTTAATAAAACAAGTTGGTTTTGTAAATGTTTATTTTCTGGGTTTTCATCTAAGGCTTTTCCTATAGCATCCCCTATCCTCTCTCTCATTTCTGACGCAGCAGCATTAGTAAATGTAACAACTAATAACTTATCTATATCAATTGGATTTTCTCTACTTGTTATCATTTGAATTATACGCTCAACTAGAACGGCTGTTTTTCCTGAACCAGCAGCAGCAGCAACCAATAAATTGCATTCTCTACTTTCTATAACTTCTAATTGCTCTTTTGTCCATTTAGGAGAACTCACTAATTAACATCTCCTTTCATCATTTTTATTATCTCTTCATTACTCTTATTATTTAAATTTTTATACTTGTTATCTTTTATAGTTGAATCAAACTGACATATAGCAGAGTAATCACAAAAGTCACATGATGTTCCATCTTTATGTTTATATGGAGCTATACGTATTTCTCCACTTAACATTTCTTCACATAAATCCTTTATAGCATGCCTTACATATTTTCTAAGCAGTTTGAAATCCTCATAGCTTATTGCTGAAGTACTTTTACCTACATTTCCATCCTTAGTAAGACCTACTGGTATTACTAAAGAGTTTTTCCTTTCTCCATCTATTAATGATTTATCCATCTCTTTAACTATGTGAGAGTCTTTTACTACAAGCCCCTTCATTCTAAGTTCTTTTAATATTGCTTCTTGTATTTCTTCATCATCTTTATCTTCATTAAATTTTGCTATTGGATTATTTATTCTACAATATAGTATTGCAGCTGGATTTATATTCATATCTTCATCCTTTGCACTTTCAAGGATTGCATCTAAATACACAAGTAATTGTAATTGTAGACCATAATATATTTCTGTTAGACTTATGGACTTATTGCCTGACTTATAATCTATTATTCTTATATATTTATTTTCTCCTTCTTCAAATTCATCAACTCTATCTATTTGTCCAATTAAACTTACTTCTTGTCCATTTTCTAACACCATTTTTATAGGTGGATATTTTCCATTGTCGCCAAATTTAACTTCATAATCTATTGGTTCAAATGAACCTTGTTTTATTTGCTGACTAATTATAGTTATAGCAGTTGTCAACATATTCTTTAATCTATATGCAAGGTATTTATACCTCTCAGAACTATTTAATATATATCCTGGTATCTTTAAAATTATTTCATCAACTATTATACCTATCTTTAATTCTATATATTTTTCATCAATATCTCTCCAAGTTAAATTATCTTGTAAAAGTTCTTTTGAAAACCTATCTAAAATATTATGAATAAAAGTTCCTAAATCTGGTGGTGTAAATGAATACTCTTTACGCTTTTTTGCTTTTAGACCATATTGTATAAAATAAGCAAATGGACATTCAGCATATTTTTCAAGCCTAGATATGCTAAGAGAATTACTTTTATACAATGACCTTATTTTTTTCTCTTCAATCTTATGAACTTGATTAGTATAACTAAGACCTTTTATAACTTTTTTTGTTATAGAACTATAGATTTCATCTTTTAAATAGTACCTATATATATCTAACCAAATACTATTAATCTCTTCTGTATTGTAACCATCACTGTCATAATTTTTTATTACGTTTATAAGTTCATTAAATGTAGGGGATTTAACCGTTATTTTTTTAAGTATATCTTTATCAGTGTTTTTATTTTCTTCCACTAAATAACTTTTATTTTCTATATTTGGAAATATCTTCTTAAGTCTTGATATAATTATTGATGGTCTAAGCGTTTTACCTTCATGGTCTGATATTGGATATGTTATGGTTAAATTCTTAGATGTCGAAGTAAGAGCTTTATATACAAGAAACTGTTCTTCAAAACTCCTAGTCTTACTATCAATATCAACTTCGATTCCTTTGTTTCCAAGACTTTCCCTATCATTATCACTCAATATTCCACTATCCTTTGTAATCAGCGGAAACACACCATCAGTAGTTCCAACTAGGTATAAATATTTCGTGTCTGGATTTTTCATTCTATCCACACTACTTACAAGTACCTGGTCTATACTAGGAGGAACCAGCCCTAATTCATATTCATCAAAACCTAAGGTTATTAATTTTATAAATTTTTCTAAAGAAATTATTTCATCACCCATAAGTTCCACCATTTGGTCTAATATGTCCACTACTATGTCCCAAACTTGTGAGTATTGATTTGCAACATCAAGTTCCCCTTTATCCTTAAAATTTACTATTAAACTTTCTATAGTTTCTGGCATATTTATATCTAATAAAAATTCATATATATATCTACAGATTTCTTTTACTCTATTTTTTCCTCTTAATTTTTCTTGTAAAATTACTATAGGCTCTAATACTCTATTTTTTATTTCATTTATTTTCTCTTTTAATTCCAGTTCAAATTCACTTTCTTGACCTGAAAGACTTTGGGTTATTCTATAATCCCATTTTTCATCAAACCATTTTTTACCTTTAATCCCATTAGCCAACACATAATTTTCTAGTAAATTTATATCATCATTATCAATTCCTATAAGTCCACTTTTTAAATACCTAAACATAGTTTCATACCCATATCGTCTATTCTTCATTTCTAAAGCTGAAATAATTAAAATAACTATTGGATTACTTTTTGCCTCTCTCTTCTTATCTATAAAGTTTGGTATATTATATTCATTAAATATAGAGTGTACTAAAAAATCATATCTATTTAAATCTCTTGTAGCAATGGTTATATCTCTATATCTTACATTCTTATCTCTAACTAAATGTACAATTTCTCTGGCTATCTCTTCCACCTCTGAATATAAATTGTTAAACTCTTTTATCTTTATATTTTCAGTTGGATTTGAATATATTTTATATGGATAAGCATTATAAAATCTTTCTAAGTGCTGTAATTCCTTAACTTTTTCAAATCTTTTTATAACACCTGTGTTTAAATTTACTTGTGGCAATATTTTTATGCCTTCTTCGTTGCACAATTGAGTCAATTTTGAATAAGTAAATTTCGTTCTAGAAAACATATCAGATTTACTGTACCCAATATAGTTGATATCATCTACAGTCAAAGAGATATTAACACTTTTAGACTTATTTAATATACTCTTTATGACATTGTACTGATTTGGTGTAAAACCTGTAAATTCATCTATATAAACACAAGCTCCATCTAAATAACTGCTTAATTCAATTTTACTTGTCAATGAAGTTAACATATCTTGAGCATCTACATAATTTTCATGCAATTTCCCTTCAAAAGAATTATATATTTTACTTATATCTTTTAATTTTAAACTTAAAGTTTCATTATCCAATTCTCCAGATATATTTTCTAACATTTCAGGACTTATATTATATTGTTTCATTTCTGATATCATATCTGTAATTGAACTTACAAAACCAGACTGCGATTTTGATTTTGAAAACACATTTAATTCTTCACTTACATCTTCAATAGCTCTATATACCATCATTGCTTTTCCACTAGAATTTATATTTACATCTGTCAATCCTCCTACTTGAGAAAAAACTATATTACTTAGTGTCTTAAAGCTAAGTACCCTAACTCTTAGATACTTATCTTTTTCTTTTCCTAAGAATAGCTTACTTACTCTATTTTCAGCCTCAAATGTGTACTGTTCTGGAACTAAAAGTATAATTGATGTCGTTTCATTTTTTTGAGCTTCTTTTTTAATCTCATCTAGTATATAGGTGGATTTTCCACTTCCACTTCTACCTAATACAAACCTAAGTCCCATAAATTTCCGCCTCCAAAATACTATAATCTATTTCTTTGCCATTACATAACTTATTAAATTCACAATACTTGCAATGCTTTTTATTTCTATAGCACATACGTTCTTCTTTATTATATACCTTTTCTATATCATTGTATAGATTGTCTTCGTATGTATGTTCTTCATAATTAGTGTTTTTTATCATACTTATATAATTTTGAATTTTATTTCTATTTGCTTCATGTTTTTCTTCATCATATAAAATGGTAATTGGTAAGTCATCAAATTCAGGTTGATAATATCTCATATTTATATCTTTAACATTTATGTCCATTTTTAAAACTTTAGGTATTACTTCTTTTGCTAAAAACATATAAACAATAGTTTGTATTCTATTTTCTACGTGTTTATAGTCAATCTTTTTAGACTCGGTTTTCCAATCCCATATTTCTATATTGTTATTTCCAATTACAACTAAATCATACTTTGCCTGTATTATATCCCCATTTAATGTCATCCTTACTTCATATTCTGGCAAATACGTTTTTCCTTTTTCAATAGGAACAACTTTTTTTATATTTTCCATCCACTTTAAAAACTTTTTACTATTTTTATCATCCTCATTAAAATAGATTCCAAGAGGTATATTGCTAAAATATCTTTCACAAATCAAATGAAAATCTCTTCCTGTTTTTAAAGTTTCATAATACTCTCTACTACCAACATCATCATTTTTCCAATTTATTCTATCAATATATTTATATTTAAATTTCAATGGACATGATTTATATGTGTTAATTGAATTTTGACTATAAGAAAAATATTTTAATTTATCGTTCACTCATATCACTTCTCTCTTAACTTTATTTTTTAGTAGTTACTTACTGTACATATTGTTTTATCCCCTTTTAGATATATTTCAAGCAATCTTTTAATAACTTATTATATATTAATTTGACCTTTTTTCAATAATATGTTGATTAAGTCTGCTTAAATATATACATGGTTTTTGCTCTTTTCTCTTATTCCCTATATCACTTTCATCTCTATAAGCACTTCCTGAAAGTACTAACATTTCCTTTGCTCTAGTAATCCCTACATATAAAAGTCTAATCTTTTCATTTATAGAATCAATCTTCGTTTTATGAGCATAATCTGTTGAAATACTTCCTTTTAATATAGCTTCAACTTCTGATTTAATAATTGCCATAGGGTTTTTATATTTTTCTTTTAGATACCATTTATCACTCTGAAACTTTTGATTAATATTGTCAGGGAAATTATATTCAACAAGACCTAGTAAAAACACACAATCCCATTCCATCCCCTTTGATTTATGATAGTTACATAGCGTTATACTACCAGGCTCTGGTTCATATCCATTTATCTCATATACCACATCTATTATATGATTAAACACCCTGTTCTTTACATCAAACAATAAATTATATACATCTTCTAAATCCATATTTATATTTTCTGATACTAGATACTTTATATAAAAAGATATATAATCCAGTACAGCTTTATCTTCTTTTTCTAAGTTAAGTTTTTTCCCAATAAACAAAACTAAGAGGTCTAACCTTATTATTGGATATTCTAATATCTGTTTTATAATATCTATTCCTCTTTTAAAACTTAAGTATATATCACTTTCTTCTTTAAATTCTATTAAATCATTATCTAACTTACTAAATTCAAAATTATAAATAATTTCTTCGGTAGAATAGTTTTTTAATTCTTCTAAAAAATACTTTATTTCTTCTTCATTATCAGTATCTATAAAAACTTTATTAAGTACAACTATTAACTTTTCTACATCATCACAATGCAACATAAAATCAATAATATATGCTATGTTGTTTATAACCTTCCTTTTATTCAAAGAATTTGGTCCTAATTCTTCAAAGGTTAGATTATTCTCTCTAAGTTCTTTAGCAACTTGTGTCACTTGTTCATTAAATGGAACCAATATACCTATACTTTTATCTGGATATTTATTTTTTATACCCTTAACGTATCTAGCAGTTTGCTCTATTTCAATTTTCCAACTCTCATACCACTTTACATTTATATTATAATGTTCTGGATTAGGGTTTTCTTTATATCCCATTCCATTTGGCACAGTTTTTATTTGCATATCTTCAAGAGCATGTCTACATTCTTTCTGTCTAAATTCCTTTGTAACATACTTGACAAGAGTGTTTGCTAAATCAAGTATATCTTTTGAACTTCGATTTGACATATCCATCCTATAACAGAAATCTGCACTATTTATAAATTCTTTAAAAAATTTAGGGTCTGATGATGAAAATGTTCCTGTTATACTCTGATTTATATCTCCAACTCTAACTAGGTTTTTATTTTCGCTAGATATAATTTTTATTATATTACCTTGAATTTCATTTGAGTCCTGACACTCATCTTCAAATATATATTTGTATCTAGTTTGAAACTTCTTTCTAAGCCCTTCGTCTAAGCTTAAAGTTTTTTCTGCTAAAATTAATATATCATCATAATCTAGCAATCCATTTTGCTTTAATTTTCTATCATACAATTTATATATTGGTAAAATAATTTTAAGCATTCCTTTGTGTCCTCTTGACAATATTTCTTCAAGTTTATCTGGAGAAATTCCCTTATACTTAAGTTCACTTATTGCATTTCCTGCAAATTCAAAAAAACCTCTTTCCCAGGCTTCAAGAGTTATTTCTTTCCAGCGTTCATCTTTTTGCTCCTTTAAAAACCATCTAAAAGCTCTTTCTCCACCTTCAAATCTAAATCTACTTATACATTCATTTAATATAATACTTTTTTGCAAATCGTCAGCTATGTTAAAATCCTCACTTAACATTACAACTTCTGGCTTTTCCTTTATTATTTTTACAGCCAAACTGTGTATAGTCATTACTTCATACGAATTAGTATCATCTATTTTATTCTCTTCAAGAATCTTTCTTATTCTACCTTTAAAATTATTTACAGCACTATTCATATATGTAAGAATTAATATTTTACCACCCTTATGTTTCTGTTCAAGTAATAGTTTAGCTACTAAATTTGTTATTATAAATGTTTTTCCAGCACCTGGTACTGCTGGTACTGCCATAGTACCATTATCGTAATTTATTATTGGTATCTGGTCTTCTCTATAATTTATATTAATCATAATTTTTATCTCCTTTATGTGAGATTTTTAAAAGTATACTATATAATATACTCTCTTGGATATAACCATTAATCGCATATTCACTTTTAAATGCATAGATTTTCTTTGCATTTAATAACAAATTATATACTGTATTGTATAGATAGTATTTTTTATAATATTCTTCCATTTCATTTGTATAAATCTTTTTTTCTTCAAAAGATTTTCTAAGTACAATTAAATTACTTATATCTTTTTCTATTTTCATATTCCAAGCATTACTTCCTATATCTACCCATATTTGTATACTTCTATCTATATTTGATGATATATATGAATAAGGAGTAGTTATTACTATTTTGTCTTTGGATTTCAACTCTTCTATATCGACAACAGAGTAATAATCGTTTATTGTACTTTTTAAAGCTTCTACAAATATCTTTTCTTTTTTCATCCCAAGTAGACTTAAACTTTCACTAAAAGACTCACTTTCAGCTATTATCTTTTTACATAACCCAACATTCTTTTTACCTTCTTTTAAATTTAACATTTTATCTATGTAAAATTGAGTTAAAAATTCATGTATTTTTATATCACTCTTCTTTTTTTCTTCAATATACTGTAAAATCTCACGATACTGACTATGTTCATCTATATCATCAATACTTGAATGTCTTGTTTCATTAAAAATCTTAAATGCTTTTATCCTATTTATTTCTAAAAGAGTTTCTAAAAAGCTTAAGTATTCATCCTCTTTTATAAAATCTAAATATCCATAAAATATACATGTAGCCACTACCAATGCATTCCCATATGGATAATCCACAGCTTTTTTATCCTTCTTAGTACTAAAAACATCTATATTTTTTTCTATCAAAGAATCTCTAATTTGATGCTCCAATATACTATTGTTTATAGGAGATATAATTGCTATATCTCTTGGAGATACATCTTCTTCTATAAGAGATATAACTTTTTCACTTATTAAATCTAACATTTCATTATATAATTGACTTGATTGATTTAATTCTATATTTGCAGGTAATAAGTATAAATCTTCTATTCTAATCTCCTTCTTTTTAATATTTTCTTCTTTAGACTTAATTTTTGATATTATTTTCTCATTAATATAGTCTATATCCACATTATTAAATACAGAATAATCCCTACTATAATCAAAATATATATAACTTTGTAATGTATTATCCAATGCTTCTGTTATAAAATCAACTTCTGCATTACTTGAGCTTTCAAGGCTATCCACAATTATATATCTCACTTCTGTAAATAAGTTTTTTAAATAAAAATCATCATTAAGTAGGTATTGATTGTATAAATATATGCTTAATGCATTATCTAAAATTGAATTTGATAGTAAGGAATTTATATAATATGATATAATTTCATCCATTTGAGTGTATGAAAATCTATATATACTATCTTTATTTTTCTTTGATGAATATATTTTTTCTCCAATAAAATCAAAATCAATTAAATTAAATGCAGACTTATTTATGTTAGTCATTATACTATTTGCTATGGATTTATTGGTTCCTGTAATATCTTCAAAATATCCTTCTTGTATCCTCTTTTCCTTAACTTTTTGCACTATTAAATATTCACTTAAACTATTTGATATAAATGTTGGAGATACAACCTTTGTACTTATTCCATCACATTTTTCTATTATTAGTGGCCAGTATTTAACTAATTCTTTCTTCACAAAACTTATATATGTTGTTATTTTCAGTTCTTCACTATAATTTAATCTTAGAGCCCTTTCATATCGTATCTTTGTGTTATTGTTTGGTACTAACAAAAGAATACACCTTGAATTATTACCAGTTTTATCTAATAATTCTCTATATTTATCTAAAGCTTCATTTCCATATTCTTTTAAACTACTTTTTTCAAATAAATATTCCATATAATCACCTTCCTCAATTAAATTAAGTGTATATTATCTAATTATATCATATTGTGTATTTTACAAAACACAATCAAATTATTGCATTTAACTACAAAAAAAGACTGTATATATACTTGCATTCACATGTGCAAATGTACATACAGTCTTACTATTGATACACTTATATTTCATTTTTTGACTTTAGTATAAATTTACAACTATAAATTTACATTAAGTTTTTAAATATTTTTATTTCCATTTATTTTAATGAATCTTCTATTCCTTTACCTATTTGTGTACCCATTTCTTTTACTTTATTTGATGTATTAAGTAAACTCATATCTTTCTCATTATCCAAAAATGCACATTCTACAAGTACAGCTGGCATATCATTATTTCTTAAAACATATAAATAATCTTTTGTAGGGTCAGTTGATAGTGTTCTTGTTTTTGCACCTCTATTTTTTAGATTAAATTTCTCTAAAATTCTATTTAATATATTTGTAGCTACAGTCTTAGTAGTTCCTCCATCTTTATCTTTAAGCTTATAAAATACTTCTACACCATTCCCAGTTGTATCAGATGCATTATAGTGTATACTCGTAAATAAATCTGGTCTCAAAGAGTTAGATAAAGCAGTTCTATTTCCAAGAGATAAAGTCTTATCTGTGTCTCTTGTCATTATTACATTGAATCCCTTTGAACGTAAATATTCAGTTGTCGCAAGTGAAGTATTTAATGTATAGTCTTTTTCTCTAATACCCCCTAATGGTTTACCTGTTGTTCCAGTGTCCGAACCACCATGTCCTGGGTCAATCATAACTGTCTTGCCCCCACTATTTCCTGGTTCTGTTGGAGTCGTATTGTGTTTAGATAATGATGATGCTATAGAGCTCATTACCTTAGAAGTCAATCCTCCTCCTATTTTGTATACTTTATTAGCTGATTTAGCTTCTAAATTATCTTTATGGTATGCAGATACATATGTCTTTGGTGTTATAAGTATTGGAGATTTTAAGTTCGCAGCCAATGGACCTGCTGCTAAAGCATCAACAAGTACATCTGATTTAGCTACTAAAACAGCCTCTAACTCATCATCTGTATAGAATTTTTTTATTACGTTTGCATTTGTTTCGTGTCTATCTGCTCCATATACTCTATTATTAGTAACATTATCTTTAGTTATATCATTTACCTTATTTATAACATTTGTTGATATCATTTGAGGGCCACCTATAAAATAAGCATTTTGTAAATCCTCACTCTTTAACCATTTATATGTATTGTCTGTAATACTATTTTTATCAGTTAATATAATTGGTTGCTTGTCTTGACCTGCTTTTGCTGCTATAGTAAGTGCATCCACTTCTCCGCCATTAGCATTTGTTATGTATACTTTTTCCACATCATGATTTTTATCTATTTCCTTTGCTATCAATAAAGATGTCTCATATCTATTAGAGCCCTTTAGACGTGTTTGACTAGCATTTACAGTCGATTTAATTTGATTAGCAGTAGTTTTAGAAATAGCATTCTCATCTCCAATTATAATTATATCTTTAGGGTTTAGGCGCTTTAATTCTGATTTTACACTATTAGGCACATTGTTTTTTTCAACCAAAAGTATTGGTGCATTATATGTGGTTGCCAGTGGAGTTGATATAATGCCATCTATACTTACATCTCCATTTATTATAACTACTTTATCTGAACCATTTTTCCAGCCTTCTTTACTTATTTTAACTGCTGTTTCGTATCTATCACTTCCTGTAAGTTCTGTAATAGGTGCAGAAGTTTTTCTTAAATATTTATTTACATCTTTTCTAGAAGTTATATCTTCAATTATACATTCCTGTGTTACATTATAGTCTTTTAAATTTAATCCCATCTTTTCTAGGTCTTGTCTGTTTAAAGTTTTAGGATTAGTTTTGCTGTTTATTGTTATCCCTTGTAGTTCCCAAACATTTAGATATTCTGGGTCTTTATTATAATTGATAGTTCCTTCATATGACTCAGTTGATTGATTGTAGTTTAAAGTTGTATCCAATGGCATATCATAGCATTTATACTTTAATGTAATGCTATCTGCATCTGGTTTTTCTTTAAACTTAACACTGACTTTTGAGGTACTACCTAAAACGATACTTTTTTTCTCTAAGTTTATATTTAAATCAGCGTTATTTTCCATAGCATTAGATTCAGTAGCAAATGCCATTGTAGGTGTGACGATTGCCATTGAAAGAATTCCTGTTGTTAATAATTTTGTATTTCTTCTCATATTAATCTCCTTACTTAACATAAATTTCTACCTTGTTTTTTAATCTTTTATCTTTTGAAAATATATCAAAGTGTTTTTACCCAAAATTATAAATAATTATATAAAAAATAAACTTCTAAAAAAATTATAAAAACAAAAAATAAAAAAATTAAATATATTGAATATATTTAATTATCTTCACTATATCATTTATTGCCAAAAAAATCTATAAAAGACAAATAAAAACATATAACAATTGTAGGTTTATTAAATTTAATACAACAAAAAAAGATTACGTGGCTACGTCCTACTCTCCCAGGCAGTTTCCCACCAAGTACCATCAGCGCTAGAGAGCTTAACTTCTGTGTTCGGAATGGGAACAGGTGTATCCTCTCTGCTATTGTAACCACATAATCTTTTGGAGCGGGTGAAGGGGATCGAACCCTCACAGCTGGCTTGGAAGGCCAGAACTCTACCATTGAGCTACACCCGCATTAAATTTTTATAAATTAGTAAAACTAATTTTTTAGAGTTAGCACTCTAAAAACTACATATATATCCTAGTGAATGAACATCAAATAAATATTGGTCAAGTCCTCGACCTATTAGTATCGATAAGCTAAATACATTGCTGCA
>OCQD01000143.1_pt1 | contig 17545 bp, 7 predicted proteins | sample 1480711 | NCBI WGS metagenome assembly OCQD01 (sample SAMN05301477, study PRJEB22388) | human gut metagenome | isolation source: Infant 1 DOL 21 gut | host: Homo sapiens | place: USA: Pittsburgh, Magee-Womens Hospital of UPMC | collected 2013/2014 | reverse complement strand
TCTACAGTTATTGCTTTAGTTGTTTTCACTTCAAAAGAATCATTTATACTATCATCTTTTTTAGTTTCAAATATTATAACATCATTAGCATCAGCTTTTTTCATCGCAACATAAAATTCTTCTATAGTTTCAACAGTATACTTTGTTTTTTCTTGTATATCTATTATATTATCTACAACATCTTCATTACCCAATCCACCAATTTGAGTAACTTTATCTATAATTTTAGTATTTAATACATCTTTTTGAGAACTATCTAGCTTGTTTCCTGCTAAAAGTATTGGAGAGCCATTTTTAGAAGCTAATACACCCACTGCTAAAGAATCTATTAAATCATTCTTATTCTTTGTACCATCTTTTGTTACATAAATATTTTTTATATCAGTATCTTTGTAAAATTCTTCTATAATTTTTGCATTTGTCTCACTTCTACTACTACCTGCTATTCTTGTTGCATTTGGCAAACTTCTTTCTACAGAATTAGAAATAGAATATGTACCACCTATTACATACGATTTTTCTATACCTTTACTATCTATAAAATTATCAGCTACTTCAGTTCCATTCTCTGAATCAGAAAGTATTATTGGCATGTTTTCTTGAGCAGCTATAGCTCCAACACTCACTGCATCAGCAAGACCCTTGTCTCCATTTACTACTACTATTTTAGATATAGATTTTTCCCTATCTAGCTTTTCAGCTAATTTTAAAGAAGTATCATATCTACTATTTCCGGATATTCTTTCAAAATTTATATTTTCTGCATTCAACTGCTTTTCAATCTCTGAACTTAATGCAATTGAACCACCTATTAAATATACATTTTTCACACCAAGTCTTTTTAATTCTGCTTTTGTTCTACTATCCAATTTATTACTTTGAGTTAATAATATTGGCGCATCTTTTGCTTTAGCAAATGGAGTAGCTGATAAAGCATCTGCTATTGAATTATCATTTACTAAGACAGCACTTTCAGACTTTGTCCACCCAGCTTGACTTATTTTTATTGCTGTTTCCCATCTTCCAGAACCCGTTAATGTATCTTTTGTAGATGCATTAGATGTATTTCCATATAATGTAACAGTTAAAAATGTCATAGTTAACAAAGACACTATCTTTTTTGATATTTTCATTAATTCTTACCTCCTAATTCTTTCGTAATATTTTATGGAGCATGTACATACTGTATTTTATTTGTAGCTAACTCATCAAAATGAGATTTTACTGAATGATATCCTATAGCATAATGTCCACTTTCAGGATTCCATTTTTTATATGCATTCATTGCACTTAATAACTTCTCCTCTTGACTAGGTAATACCTTCCATACTTCTACATTTGGATTAACTTTTTTAAAATCCTTATAGTCGTATGGTTCTACATAAAATCTTAAATCTTTTATTTTGCCTTCTCTATATAACTCTAATGCAGCTTCTCCTAATGCTCTATGGTCTTCATGTATTCCACTAGCTTTAAATGGAGTAACAGTTTTTACTTTTGCATCTGGATATTCTTCTAAGTACTTAAGTATTATTTCCCTTGCCTTTTCTTTACTTAACTCACCATCATGTGCTCTATTATCTTCTATATGTATATTACTTTCTTTTACACCCATTGCTTCACAGCTATCCTTAAATTCTTCATCTCTATCTTTTGAAAATTCACTTTCTGATAAAGAGTATTTATGAACATCTTTAATATGATAAGAACATGACCCTCCATCATCCAAAACTTTTCTTATTATAGATTTACTACCATCTGTGCATAATATGACATGTGTATCACTTTTTTCAACATGTTCAATTATAGCACTTCCCATACTTAAGGTTTCATCATCTTGATGTGGTGTAAAAAATAAAGTTGCATCTACCACTACTACATCCTCCTACTTCATAAAATGTTATAATTTACAATAAATAGCATAATTATAGAAAAAGATTCCTGTATTAATTAAGGAATCTTCTCCACAGTATAAGTTATTACCAACCTAGTATTTTAGCTATCTTTTGTATTACTGTCAATTCAACTCCATTACCTATTTGAGTTACTTCTGCACCAAGATTTAATTTTTTACTAAGTGCATTCTTTTGTGAGTCTGTTATATCAGTTTTAGCTAGAAGTATTGGACCTTTACCTGCTGCTAGAGGTCCTGCTGCCAATGCATCTACTAGCATACCATTATTTCCATATCCATCTTTTGCTATATATAGTTTATCTAATTTGCCATAATATGTTTCTATAACCTTAGCATTAGTATCGTGTCTTGTTTCTCCTTCAACTCTTTGAACTTTTCTATCTTTATCAATATCGGCAAGTTGATTTTCAATTTGGCTAGATACATTGTTAGAACCACCAACTATACCAATCTCTTTTCCATCCATCAATTTGATAGCGTCTGCTGAAAGATCATTCCAACCATTTACTATTATAGGAGCCTTAAGTTCAGCAGCTTTAGCAGCTATACTCATAGCATCAGCCTCCCCTTTCGCACCTACTACAAATGCATCTTTAAAAGAACCCATAGCTTTTGCTACTGCTACAGAAGTCGTATGTCTATCATCTCCAGCTAGTCTTTCAATATTCTTAGTTACTGATTCTAATTGCTTTTTAGCTGTATTTGATACTGCTGATTCTCCACCCACTATATATATTTTAGCTGATGGGCTTTTCTTAATTATATCTTTTATATAATCTAAAGTTACTTTTGGTATTTCATTATCAGATGCTAACAATAGAGGTGCTTTTTTAGATTGAGCAAGTGGTGTAGCTGCTAATCCATCAACTAGTTTATTTGAATTAACTATAACTATGTTGTCAGTATATTTTGTTTGTTTTGCTATAGCCACTGCAGTTGCATATCTATCATCTCCAGCTATCAATTTAACCTTTGAATTACCTTCTAATGCAGCTTTGGCATCTTTTAAATCTTTTTCATTAGTACTCTCTACAGTAAGCTCTGTTGCTTTTCCAGATGCATCAGTATACTTAATAGTAAATTTATATTTTCCTGTTTCTGAATCTTTTGCTGAAATATCACTAATTGACTTTGATGTACCATTTGCTACCATATTACCTTTAACAGTTAATCTATATCCATCATATAAATCTTGTGGTGAAACTGTATTTAGGTCACTATTTTTTATAGTTATTTCGGCCAATTGGACATCATCAATATTTTTAGCTCCTGCTACACCTAGTTTATCGATTTTATTTACTCTAAATCCTTCTGCAGAAGGGTCTAAATTTGTTCCAGTTGAATCAACTGGATTTGCTGTTAAAGCAACTTTTTCATCACCAATACCTACATATATAGTTTTAGAAGTTACTGTTTCTGTTTTATCTCTTAAAGTTATAACTAACTTATCTTTAGCACTATCATATGAAGCTTTTACATCTGCAACTTTATAAATTCCATTGGTTTCAGTTTTAGCTTTTTCTGTTATAGAATTAGCCTCAGCGGAAAGGTCTGCTGAATTTTCATATTTTTCAGTTGCTTCTGCAACTACTTCATTTGCACTATTTGTTATATGCCCTTTATCTATTATAGTTACAATAAGTTCTTTATTTTCTCCCAAAGCATTTACTAATTTCTCTAATTCATCTATATTAGTTATTATTTTTAATTTTGATAAAGTCTCACCAACTTTTATTTCATATATTGGTTGCCCAACTTGAGAACCTCCTGTATACTTTTGAGACATTAAATCTCTAACTTTAGAAACTAGTTCTGTAGCTTCTTTCTTAGTTATTGTTTCTTTTTTTACCTGTGTAGTTTCTGCAGCAAAAACTGGAGCTACTGATGTACTTATCATTGCAGCAGCCATAATTACAGAAAGATTTTTTTTATTCATGGTATTTCCCCCCTAAAAAATTCAAATTTTTATTATTTTTTCCTTATTTACCAATTATAATATATATTTGATATTATTTCAATAAATGAGACTTATTGTAATAATTAACCAAAAGATATAAACTTTTTCTTATATTTTATTTTTTTAATATTTATGTATACAAAAAAGTAACAAAATTGTAATTTTTTTTAATAATCCAGTTTATAACTAATAGACTTTTCATCTTCTTTATAGTATAATATTAAATGGAAGAAAGAAATTTCAAGCATCTCTTTTTTCCGTATTTCTCACACAGAAAAAGAAGCTGATTTTCAGCTTCTTTTTCATTTGTATTTTTTAATTATTTAATTGTAATTACAATATAAAGAATCAAAATATTTTATTTTTCATTTAATAAAAATTACATGAACTTTTTTAGTTAAATTTATATAAGTATTGTACTGTTGCTTCCCTTATATTTTTATTTAAAGCTTCAAACATGTCATATCCTTCTAAAGCATATTCCTTAAATGGGTCTTTTTGAGCATAAGATTTAAGACCTATATACTGTCTTAACTGTTCCATAGCATCTATATGATCTATCCAGTATTGATCAACCACTTTTAAAAGTACTGTTTTTTCTAACTCTGCAACCTTATCAATACCAAGCATCATCTTTTTCAAGTCATAAACTCTTTTTGAAATTTCATATGTGCTATCAATTATCTCTTGGACACTTTTTTTATCTACACCAGGTATTAGTAATGTATCTGCTGGCATAAATGTACTATATAAATGTTTAAAATATCCATAATAATCTCTTTTTCTTCCAATTAAATAAGTTTCTCCTGCTTCTTGTATGATGTCTTTAACCATTTTTTGAATATCTTCTTGTATATCTTCATCATTTAACACTTTATTTCTTTCATTATATATAACTTTTCTTTGCTCATTAATAGTATCATCATATTTAAGAACATTTTTTCTTATTTCAAAATTTTTACCTTCTACACCTTTTTGCGCTCTTTCTATAGCTCTTGTAAGTGCTTTACTTTCAATAGCCGTATTTTCCTTTGAACTTGTTCTCTTCATAAGTTTTTCTATAGTTTTTCCACCATAAAGCTTTATTACATCATCTTCAAGACTTACAAAGAATCTTGATGTACCTGGGTCTCCTTGACGACCAGAACGCCCTCTAAGCTGATTATCAATTCTTCTTGATTCGTGTCTTTCTGTTCCTATAACATAAAGACCACCTAAATTTTTAACTTTTTCTTCTTCTTCTTTATCTCCTGCACCTAGAGAAATATCTGTACCTCTACCTGCCATATTTGTAGCAATCGTTATAGCATCTAACTTACCAGCTTTAGAAATTATCTCTGCCTCTTTATCATGTTGTTTCGCATTTAAGACTTGATGGTTAATACCTTGTTTTTTAAGCATTTTAGATAATTTTTCAGATTTCTCAACAGAAACTGTTCCCACGAGTATTGGCTGTCTAGTCTTATGTATCCTTATTATTTCTTCTACAACAGCGCTATACTTTTCTTCTTCTGTTTTAAATACCTTATCATGTAAATCAGCTCTAATAACTGGTTTATTAGTTGGTATTTGGACAACATTTAATTTATAGATTGACTCAAATTCTCCTTCTTCTGTCTTTGCAGTACCAGTCATACCAGAAAGTTTTTCATATAGTCTGAAGAAATTTTGATAAGTCACAGTAGCCATAGTTTTAGATTCATTCTTTATCTCAACACCTTCTTTGGCTTCTATAGCTTGGTGAAGTCCATCTGTATATCTTCTACCATCCATTACTCTTCCTGTAAATTCGTCAACTATCATTACTTCTCCATTTGAAATAACATAGTCAACATCTTTTTCCATAAGTTTGTGACCTCTTAAAGCTTGATTTATATGATGATATAATTCTATGTTCTTTATATCAGTAAGGTTTGTTATACCAAAAAATGACTCAGCTTTACTTATACCACTTGCTGTTAATGCTATAGTTTTATCTTTTCTGTCCATCTCAAAGTCTTCTTCTTTAACAGTTTTTACAAAGCTATTTGCTAACTCATAAAGTTTTAAATCTTCATCACCATCTCCTGCAATAATAAGCGGGGTTCTAGCTTCATCTATTAATATTGAGTCAACTTCATCTACTATAGCAAAATTTAGTTCTCTTTGTACTTTATGAGATAAATCTGGCACCATATTATCTCTTAAATAGTCAAATCCAAATTCACTATTTGTTCCATAAGTTATATCACATTTATATTGTTCTTTTCTTATACTTGGGTCTTGGTTAGATATAATTACTCCTACCGTCATATCAAGAGATTCATAAACTGGACGCATAAGCTCCTTATCACGTTCTGCCAGATAGTCATTTACTGTGATTACATGTACACCCTTACCTGTAAGGGCATTTAAATATACTGGTGCTACTTCAACTAGAGTTTTACCTTCACCAGTTTTCATCTCTGCTATTTTTCCTTGATGTATTACTATACCACCAATTAATTGTACTCTATACTGACGCATTCCTAATTTTCTTTTTGATACTTCTCTTACTACAGCAAATGCTTCTGGAAGTATATCATCTAAAGTTTCACCTTTTTTAAGTCTATCTTTAAATATAGCTGTCATGTCTTTTAGTTCTTCATCTGATAGTTTTTTCATACTCTCTTCAAGTGCATCTATTTTATCTACTATAACATTTAATTTCTTTATTTCTTGTTCATCTGCTTTGTCAAGTATCGCATCTATAACTGACATATAAGTACCTCCTTTTCTATTGTCCAATTACTATTATACATTAAAAACCCATAATAGTAGACAATTATTTTGATTTATAGTATAATGACTTTACTTAAATAAATTAAACATCTTTTTATTTGAGTATTTCTCACATAAAATAGAGGCTATTTATAGCCTCTATTTTATTTTGTATTTATTTTTTTCACAAAAAAGACTTCTCATCTGAGAAGTCTTTTTATATTTAAAGTTTTATTAAAACTTATATTACATATCTAATAAATCTTTTATTTTACTTACAACTGAAGTAGCTATACCTTTACCAACTTGAACTAGATTCTTAGTATTAGCGTCATCATTTACAGCTTTACTTATAGCTACATTTTGATCAGAAGATAAAGAATCTGTTGCTAAAACAATTGGTGCTGGAGAAGCTTTTTTATCAGCAACTGTAGGTTTTCCTTCATTATCTACTGTTACACCAAAGTTACCAGCAATTGCAGCACCTGCTAAAGCATCTACTAATTGATCTTCTTTAGTTGAACCATCTTTAGCTACAAAGAAGTTTGTAACTTCTCCATTTTTAAAGAAATCATCTTCTTTTATAACTTTAGCATTTGTTGCTTGTCTATCTTCTCCACTATATCTCTCAGGTGATTTTCCAGTAGCATCATCTATTGCTTCCATTACTTCTTTAGAAACACTATTTACACCACCTATTATATCAACTTGTGAATCATCTAAGAAATCTTTTACTTCAGAATTTATATCTTTAGCTTTTCCATCAACAACTACTATTGGAGTTGCATCACCTTTTAAGTCAAGTTCTCCATTTGAGTTTCTTAATTGAGAAGCAACTGGAGCTATACTCATAGCATCCGCTAATCCTGTTCCTCCAACTACAAAAGCTTTATCATTATCAAGACCTATTTCATCAGCTATAGCTAAAGAAGTTTCATATCTATCATCTCCTGATAATCTTGTAACTTTAAGTCCCATATCTTTTAATTCATTTTCTACATCTTTAGATATAGAGTTTACTCCACCAGCTAAGTAAACTTTTTTAGAAGTATTTACACCTGTTGTAGATTTTAAATCCATTACTCTTTTCAACTCAGCTTTAACACTTGAATCTAATTTTCCTGCTGAAGTTAATAGTAAAGGAGCTCTTTTTTCAGATGCTAAAGGTGAAGCTACAAGCCCATCAACTACAGCTTGAGAACCAACTAAAACAACATTGTTAACTGGATCTTTAGTTATTGCATTGTCATCATCAGAGTTATAGTATTTGCTACTTAACTCTATTGCTGTTTCTATTCTATCTTCACCTGCTACAACAACAGAATTTGAATATCCATTGTTAGCATTTTTTAAATCTTCAACATAATCTTTTAAGTCTTTTACTTTATCTGCTTTTATTGTTACTTTAAGAGGAGAATTTTCATCTGCTAAAGTTCCAGTTGCTCCTTTAGTAGTTAATCTCTTTCCTTGAGCAAATAAAACAACTTGATATTTTCCACCATCTTGAGTGATAAGATTACTTGTTATACCTTCTTTATATAAATCAGTCAGTGCCTCATAAGTTTTATTCACATCTTCTGGTTTAAATACATATTTTTCAGCTAAATCTTCAGCTGTTCTATGTGAACTTGAATCAACATCTATAGATTCTTCTTTTGCATTTATTACTTTTATACTTGCTCTAAGAGTAGAAGCTGATGAACCAGCTGGGAATCCACTAATCGTATCAGTACCATTAAATTTAAATGCACTCATAACATCAGAAATATTTACATCTGTTGTTGCAGTTGTATCAGCAGTTAATGTTAAGCCTGTAGTAGGAACAGATATTTCAGCTCCAGAAGTATAGTTAGTTGCTCCTGTATTTCCATATTTTAGACCTTGAACTTTACCAGCGCTTACTTTACTTGTTGGTTCTGCTTTAAGTACACCTGTTACTTCATCATAACTAAACGTAAATATATCTGATAATTTCAATGGTGCATCTGCTGCAACAGCAGTAGTACCATCAGTATCAGCTTTTATAAGACCTTTAGTTCCTGTATCTTGAGGTTCATTTCCTATAAGTATTCTATCTTTACTACTTTCTAATTGATTATAATAATTTTTTAATTCTGCTTTAGTTATTATAGATTTAGTAGTATAAGTAACATTAAATTGAACGTATTTCCCATCACCTAAGTTATCTAACTTATCATCAACTAAACTTTTTAATTTAGTAGCTGCAGCTGCAGCATCAGAACCTGGCACTACCTCACCAATTGAACTTCCATCAAATATTACATCAATATTTGTTATTTTTCCATTTTTTAAACCATCTTGTAATCCAGTTATAACTTTTTGATATTTTCCTTGCACTACAGTATAATTATAATCTGCTGTAAAACTACTAGCAGCAAATACAGGTGCTGCAGAAGCTAATACTGTTAATCCTGACATAGCTATTGCTATATTCTTCTTATTCATTTCTTAAATTCCTCCCAACATTATATTAAAATTACATCTCTTCATTATGTACATAGAATAATCATCCATATATTCCTAATATTTCTCACATCTCTATAATAATCCATTTTTATTCTTTTTGCAAGTCATTTTTTGAAATTATTATTTTTCCCAAGCATATGAGTTTTTATACCCTTAAATTTCAATATTTAATAACTTAAAAAATTTAATTTTACTTATTTAAAAATTCTTGAGTAGCATACACTTCTCCATTAGGCAATATATACAATCCAAACCCAGTATATACAAAATCACTGTTTAGCATATTTTCATTATATTTATCCGATTTTTTCCAAACTGTAAATATTACATTTGCTAGTTCTCTAGCATCTTTTGTCGTATAAGTGCTCTTTGTAACAAGTGGTACAAAAGCTATATTTTCTTCACTTCTCAACCCATATCCAGTAAATACTTCAACAGATTTTTTACCATCTATTACATGTGAAAATTGGCCTTTATCTGCCATGTACTTAGACCAGGAATTAGAAAGCCCTTCTAAGTTTTTAGAAACTTGTAATGGCTCTTTCCCTTTTTCTTTTCTATATGAATTTACCAAATTATACATTTCACTAGAAACCATTCTTTTAAACTCACTACTATTCATATCATTAGTCTTATATTCAAGTACATTTACTTCTACACTTATTGATGTAGTCTTTCCACCAATATCAGTAGCTTTTATAGTAACTTTGTATTTACCTACCTTATCAGTATCAATATTTCCTATAAGCTCTGGTGTCAAATCGTTACCATTGCTATCCTTTGCTACGATATTAAGTTTACTTATATCAAACTTATCACCTTGATAAATATTTAAATTTCCAACAGTTATTGTTGGTGCACTTGCATCCAGTGATGATGCACTTAAACATTGTTCTAGCGTCTTTTCATCTATTCCTCCTAGTGCTGTAATCTTATCAGCACTTCTAAGTACAGACTTATCACTATTTCCGTCAACTAATACAATAGGTGCATTTTTTGCTATAGAAGAACCAGCAACTGCATCTACTAATTGATAACCTTTAGAAAGATAAAATTCTTTTGCCGAACTATAAAAATGTTTTATAACTTTTTTATTAGTCTCAAATCTATCTTCTCCAGCTAATCTAACTGCATTAGTTTTTTTAACTAAATCATTACTTATTATCTCCTCTGAACCAAGAGCATAGCATTGCACACCTTCTTTTTTCTCAAATGGAACATTTTTACCATTAGTTAAAATTATAGGTGCTCCATCTCTTGATGCTACTGATGACACACTCATAGCATCTGCTTCACCTGTATAACCATTAGTTATAAAAACCTTATCTATAGGTTTTATTGAAGCTATTTCTTTTGCTATAAGATAACTTGTTTCAATTCTATCATTACCACCTATTCTTTTAACTTCTATCCCTTTTTGCTTTAATTCATTTTCAACTGATTTTCCTATTGAATCTTCAGTTCCTATTATATAAGCCTTCTTTACATCTTTTAACATTTTTTCTGTGTCTGATGGTATACTGTTTCTTTGTGATAATAATATAGGTGCTTTAACTGTTCCTGCTAATCCACTTGCACTTAATCCATCAGCTAGTGTATTATCTGTATTTACTAATACTACATTTTCATATGTTTGTTTCTGTGCAATTTTGGCAGCTGTCTCATATCTATCTTTCCCTTGTATCTTTTCTATGCTCGAAAGTGCATTGATATTTGGTGCTCCTGCCATTATTAATGATATTGTCAATCCTATTGATAATACTCTCTTATTTACCTTCATCAAACTCCTCCTACTAATTTTTTTATATAATTCAGCTAATCATAAATTACATCCTCAGTAGTGATTCCCTCAAAATCTATAAACTACTAAAACAAAAAACACCTAAAATACCATAACCTGTAAATCAATAACAAAACAGATTACAAAAAGTACTTTAGATGTGATTTTCATTTTATAATATCAGTAAATTAACAAAAAAACAAGATTTATGGAATTTTTTACAAGCTACCTTCATTGCCATTTAAAAACTCCTGAGTAGCATGCACTTGACCATCAGATAATATATAAAGCCCAAATCCAGTACTATAAAACTCATCACTAAGCATGTTTGCATTGTACTCTGGGGATTTCTTCCACACCTCAAATATAGCCTTTGCCAAGTCTTTTGCATCTTGTGTCGTTTGAACGTTCTTAGAATCTATATAAATATATGCTATATTTTCCTCACTTCTCATTCCAAATTCAGAAAATACTTGTGGAGCATTTTTTCCATCTATATAATGTGCAAATACTTTTTTATCCATCATATACTTAGACCATGCATTTGCCATACCTTCTAGCCTACTAGATACTACCAAAGGTTCTTTGCCTTTTTCTTTTCTATAGGAATTGATTAAGTTGTACATTTCAGTAGATACCATTTTTTTAAATTCTGGGCTGTTGTAATCATGAGATTTGTCATCCAACACTTTTATTTCTACTCTTTTTCCTGTACTTTTTCCCCATTCGTCTGTAGCTTTTAATGTCAATATGTATGTACCTACTCTATTTGTATCTATAAACCCATCAACTTCTATTGTTAATACCTTCCCTGTGTTATCTTTAGCTACTATATTTAACTTGCCAGTGTCAAACTTTTCACCCTTATATACCTCTGTACTCCCAACTGTAATTGTTGGGGGTTGTCCATTTGAATTTGAAGCATTTATACACTGTTGTATTACCTTCTCATCTATTTCACCTACAGAGGTTATATTCTTAGCTCCTTCTAATACAGTTTTATCGCTTCCATCATTTACTAGTACCATTGGAGAGTTTTTAGTAAGTGGTGCGGCTGCTATTGCATCTACTAATTGGTATCCATCTGATACATAGAATCCATCTGCACTATTAAAAAAGTAGTCTATTACGTTTTTGTTAGTTTCAAATCGGTCAGTTCCTTCTATTCTTACTGAGTTTGTATTTTTAACTAGAAGATTACTCATTATCTCCTCTGAACCTATACAATATGATTGAATATTTTTTACATCAAAAGGCACACTCTTTCCATCTGTAAGTATGATTGGAGCTCCATCTCTAGTAGCTACTGATGATACACTCATTGCATCTGCTTCTCCACTATATGCATTAGTTAATAGTACTTTATCCACTTTTTTTATAGTTGCTATTTCTTTAGCTATTAAATAGCTTGTTTTTAGTCTATCTTCTCCACCAATTCTTTTGACTTCTATATTCTTAGAATCTAGTTCTTTTTCTACTGATTTACTTATAGTATCTTCTGTACCTATTATATATGCTTTTTTGATATTTTTTAGACATCTATTTGTGTCTGCTGGTATCTTATTTTGTTGTGTAAATAGTATTGGAGCTTTTGTAGCTCCTGATAATCCACTTGCACTTAATCCATCTGCAAGTGATTTTTCTGTATTTACTAAAATTACTGTTTCATAAGTCTGTTTATCAGCTATCTTTGCTGCTGTTTCATATCTATCTTTACCGTATATTTTTTCTACTACTGATGATGCATTTACACTTTTGAAGTTTACTAAGATTAATGATACTGCTAGACCTAATGATAATATTTTTTTGTTCATTTTCATATCCCCCTGATGATTTTTATATTTTATATTTATATTGTGATTATTTTCCATTTATTTTCTCTTTATTTTCCATATATTATAGAGTATATATGATATGAATATATCTCGTCTATATATTAGTGTTTTATTTTATTAAATTTAAAAAATTATTTTTAACTTCTTTTTAAACATATTCAAAATTGAATTTATATTTATATATATAAAAGATATCTGCTTTATTTAAAATTAAACTTAATATAGCTCAAATTATTATACATTTTAACCTCAATATTATTAGATTGTTAAGATAATGAAAATAAAATAAGAATGCATTTAAATATATAACTTTATATCTAAATACATTCTTATTTTCTATTTACTTAATATTTATTTTTCAATTAAACTCTTAATCTTGTCTATTACATGAATTTTTACCTTTTAATGACGATTCTTGTGATTTATCTAACGTATTTGTAGCAAGTATAACTGGTGAATTGTTTTTAGCTGCTAATGGTCCAACTGCTAAAGCGTCTATAAGTTTATCTTGATTTGCAACTACAACTCCATCTAGCTTAGATTGAGAGTAGAATTTATCTATTACTTTGGCATTCGTCTCTTGTCTAGTTTGACCTGCCACCCTATTGTTTGATATATCTTTGTTTGCTATTTTTCCAACTTGTTCAATAGCCTTGTTAGATATTTTTTCTACTCCACCAATAAAATATATATTTGACACCTTATTTGATTTAATAAATTGTTCAGCTTCATTATCTACACCATCTTTTTGTGTAAGTACTATTGGAGTTTTTTCTTTACCAGCCAGTGATGCTATTGATAATGAATCAGCTTCTCCATTTCCTGCTCCTATATACAACTTGCTTACATTATTCGTCTTATCTATTTCTTTTGCTATATTAATAGAAGTTTGATATCTTGTATCTCCACCTATTCTTTGTACTGATATTTTTGAATTTACAGCTTTGATAGCTTCAACAACTGAATTTGGCATTGAGTTGTTTCCACCTATCACAACTACTTTTGATGGATTTAGCCTTTTCAATTCTTCTACAGTTTTTTGAGGAAGTTTATCATTTGATGATAAAAGAATCGGTGAGTTTTTTATACTAGCAAGTGGTGTAGCTGTAAGCCCATCCACCATACTTTTATCTTCTCCATTTACTATTACAACTGTATCTGATTTTGTCCAACCACTTTGAGATATTTTGATAGCTGTTTCAAATCTATCAGCACCTTTTAATTTTTTGACTGTGACATTAGATGTAGAATCACTTGAATTTCCTCCTCCAGAGCTTCCACCACTAGACGAGCCACCTGAATTACTTCCTCCGCCATTATTTCCACCATTGCCATTATCTGGTGGTAATTCATCTGGTTTTGATAATTCATTTTCAACTATGTATTCTAAACTTTTTGGAAGTGTAACTTCAACATATTTGTTTATTGTAGCTTTTCTTCCCTTAGTTGTTTTTTGTGCTAATCCAAGTTTTAATATTACATTTGAACCACTTTCTTGTGTTTCTTTACTAACAATAGAATAGTTTATCCTAATATTGTTTAATAAATATTCAAGTGCTTCACTTTTCTCTACCTTATACTTTTCAGGGTCATTTTTACTAGAACCAGTTCCACCAATTGGTTTTACTTCACTCTCATTAATAAGGGTAAATATTAATCCTTCATCAGAGCTTATATTTTCATAATCCACTGTTTTGTTGTTATATGTTACAATTTTTAAAGCTGGTTTATCATTTGTTCCTTTTCCTAAAACTTTATAGTCAGCATTTGAGTTACTGCCAGATTTTTTTACAGATATTCTTCCTATATTCAATCTATTTCCGTCTAGTAAATCTTCATTTGATGTAACATATATATCTAATGTAGTTGTATTACTTGATTTGTTGTATTCTGCTCTACAAGTAGCATTTGCATTTCCACTTTTTATCTGAGATTTTATATTATCAGACCAAGTAATCTTTTCTTTCTGCTCATTATCTACTACTTCAACCTCACCTTGTACTTTTATACTGGCTTGAAATGAATATACTATGTTTTCTACTGAGTCCACAGATATATCTATAGTATTTACTTTCTCATACGTTTTTGTTCCTTGTAAAACTGGAGCTGCATATGCACATGTAGCACTACCAGTTACAGCTACTGCCATAGTTGATACTGCTATAGTTCTTATAAAAGATTTTCTTTTACTCATTAACACCCGTCCTTATCTATCATTAACTAAGTGGATAAATTTACTTATCCACCTAGCTTTTATATTTAATTTATAAATTACCCTAAACTTATAGTTACATTTATATACTTTACTTTTAATATCTACTATTTTAAAACTATTCTAGTACCTAATCATATTAGATATACAATGTTAGTGTTAGTATTTTCACGTTTTTAGAGTTCCACCTACTATTTATCTCTAACAATATTACCCTTTACTTTATTGCTTACAGTTATAACCTTCTTATTACTGATATCAATAGAATTTCTTGTAGCTTTTCTAGCTTTACTATTACTATCAGTAAGACTTATTGTCTTTAACTCATCATAATTCTTAGCTCCTACAGGTACATACATTGTATCACTTACAAATCTTTGACCTACTGGAGTATCTCCTTGAAGGTCATTGTATCTATATAGTTCAGCCTTAACCTTATCACTTAAAGAATCAAAGTTTTCTTTTGGCATATAGTAAACCCATGTACCTTTACTGATTTCACCTAGTTCACCTTTTTCTGGAACTTCTGCAAATAAAAGCGCTTCTCCAGATATAGTCTTATTGTTTTTATCTATAAGTAGTGGTAAATTAAATGCTGGATTTCCACTGTATTCACCTGTAATAACTATTGAACCCGCTGGAATCTTACCTGTTTCATCTTCACTTGTGCTAGAGTCATCACTTTGATATACATAATCTTCTGCTAATTTTCCAATTCCATTAGTACGAGTTTCGTCTGCATTATTCATTGTGCCAATTTCTATATTATCACCTGGAGGTCCTATTATATCTAATTCTGCAACTTCTATATTAGACTTATTATTTGAGATTAGTTTTACATATCTAGCTTGGTATGTCCAAAGTTTACCATCTTTATTAAATGTAACTCTAGCTTCATTATCTTGGTCTTTTCCTCCACCAACTAAATCTTGTCCATATTCAAAAGTTCCTTGACTTACATCTTCCCAGTTCTTTTTATCATTACTTACTTGTATTTTGTAATTAGTTAAAGGATTGTATGTTGTGCTAGTATTTTTTCTAAAGTTAAATAATCCTTTTAATGAGAACTTCCTAGCTTCTGCCTCTGGTTTTGTATATTTTAGTCCTACTATAGGTAATGTTTCTTTCATGTCTACTATTATATATGGATTTTCTTCTACATTTATATCAGGGTCTTTTTGAGGGTCTTTGTTCCACTCTGCTTTACTTATTATCTTTCCTTTATATGTAGTACTTGCATCATTATCTTTTATATTATCAATTTCAGGATTTTGTAATGGTCCATGTGAGTCATTTTCAGTTCTAACATCACCGTCAGAAATAGTATTTGTTATGAATGACCATGCTGATTTATTTATTTTCCCTTCATCTGATAATTTTACAGTACCAACTTCAAATTCTTCTGTTGGATTTAGGTGATAATCATATGCAACTACCTTATATGTAAATGCTCTGTTATTAAGAGGAGATATATTATCAGTAAATTTAGTCTTACTATTTCCTTTTGCATCCACAAATCCAACTGTTCTGTATTTTACCTGTGTTCCATTTTCACCATCTAAATAATTTCCATCACTTCTTATTATTTCGTATCCTAGTATCTTATCTTTATCCTTATCTACATCTAGGTCTATAGATATTTTATTAGATTTAACTAGAGAACCACTTTGTATTCCATCAGAAAAACTAGCACTTACTTTAGTATCTTTTGCCATACTAGCTATATTTTCATTTAAAATCTTTCTTCTAGCTTCGTCATTTACATATTGTATCTTTCTTGATTCTTTTTCGTAGTTCTTACTATCCATTATACTGTTTAATTCTGGTGTAATTTCTACTCCCCATGCCTTAAAGTAATCTCTTAAATCTTTTTCAACAACACTTGATGCCATTGCTACTAGCATTTGGTCTTTTGGTAAACTATTAATTGGGTCACTATTTGAAAGTGCTCTGTATTTTCTTGAAATCTTTGCATAGAATGTATCATTACTTAAATCAGCATCTGAGTTATTCTTTAACATTGAACCCGTAAAATCATCATCATAAGCTAGATGTAATTGCCATAACATTCCAAGCCTTTCAAATACATTGCTTGGTATACCTAAGCTATTTGAAGTTACATGCTCATATATCTTATCCATTGTTGAACCTTCAAGTCTTGAATGTGTCTTATCATCAAAGGTCTGAGCAAGTAAAGCAAGTACATTGTTACTAGTTTCACTATATGTCATCTTTCCAATATCTGTAACATGTCCTATCTCATGACCTATTCCCCATCCAAATAAGTTTCCTCCTGTAGCTTTTCCACTATCATCTATTTGGAAAGGTACTCCATTCATAAGCCCTGGAACTGAACCATATTCTACTCCTACATGTAATCCAGAAGCATACATAAATGCTCCAATAAACATTCTTTGGTATTTTATGTTCATACGAGATTTTGGAGCCATATCATTTTTAGTTAAGTTAAATTCATTATCATCTACAGTTCCATTACCATCTAAATCTTGTGTTTTAAATACTCCTCTTTCTGAGTAAACTAAATCCATTATTTGTTCCCATGCAAGCATACTATTATATAATCTATCTACTTGTGTATTTAAATCAGCATTTCCTTTTG
>OCQD01000124.1_pt1 | contig 20317 bp, 10 predicted proteins | sample 1480711 | NCBI WGS metagenome assembly OCQD01 (sample SAMN05301477, study PRJEB22388) | human gut metagenome | isolation source: Infant 1 DOL 21 gut | host: Homo sapiens | place: USA: Pittsburgh, Magee-Womens Hospital of UPMC | collected 2013/2014 | reverse complement strand
CAAATGTTGCAATAGCTTCAAGATTTATGGAAGAACTGCCAGAAGAATGTATAGAAAGATTGTACAAAGTAAAAAAAGAACTAAGCTATTCTAAAGCAAGTTATAATATGTTAGATAAATATACTAAAAAGTATATGAGTACTATAAGCAAATCTAAAGTTGCAGATAAAGTTAATGCTACAATAAAAGATTCTAATAAAGAAACTAATCCAGATGATATAAAACTTGGTTCTAAGGTACATCATCCTAAATTTGGGGTTGGGACAGTGGTTTCTATAATTGGTACAGATGTTACTATAGCTTTTGACCAACAGGGAATTAAAAAAATAAATAAAGAATATACAACACTAAATATTTTATAATGGAGGTAAATGAGGAATGGATAGTATAAACTTTGCTAAAAACTTAATAGACTTCATATATGATAGTCCGTCGTCTTTTCATGCAGTCGAGAGTACTAAGGAAATCTTAGATAAAAATGGATTTGAAGAATTAGTTTTGAATCAAAGATGGAATCTAAGAGTTGGTGGAAAGTATTATGTTACTAAGAATTTATCAGCTATAGTAGCTTTTGTAGTAAATTCAGAAGGTATAGAAAGAGATGGATTTAGAATAATAGGCTCTCATTCAGATTCTCCTACATTTAGTATTAAACCAAATGCAGAAATAGAAGCTGAAAAATCTTATTTGAAGTTAAATACAGAATGCTATGGAGGAGCAATATTAAGTACATGGTTAGATAGACCTCTTGGGATAGCTGGTAGAGTAGTTTTAAAAGGTGATAGTATATTAAAACCAAATGAAAGGCTTATAGACTTTAAAAAGCCAATTTGTATAATACCAAATCTAGCAATACATTTAAATAGAAGTATAAATGATGGTCACTCATATAATAAGCAAAAAGATATGTTACCTTTAGTTGGGATGTTAAATGATACATTAGAAAAAGATAATTTTCTTATAAAGCAAATAGCATCTAACTTAGATGTAAATATGGAAGATATTATAGATTTTGATTTATTTTTATATGAATTTGAAAAAGGAAGTTTAATAGGGGCTAATGATGAATTTATATCTATTGGGAGACAAGATAATCTTGCAATGGTACATGCTAGTTTGAATGCTCTTGTTAATACTAAAGGTCAACATGGTGTAAATGTAATGGCTGTATTTGACAATGAAGAAGTTGGTAGCTCTACTAAACAAGGTGCAGATTCAAACATGTTGTTAAATATATTGGAGAGAATTTGCATATCAATGGGTAAGGATAGAGAGGGATTCTTTGAGTCTATTTATTCATCTTTTATGATATCATCAGATTTAGCTCATGCTATTCATCCAAACATTCCAGAAAAGCATGACCCAACTAATAAACCAATAATGGGAAAAGGTCCGGTTATAAAGATAAATGCTAGTCAGGCATATACTAGTGATGGATATTCTATAGCTATTTATAAAAATATATGTAGAGAAGCTAATGTTGAGTATCAAGAATTTGTTAATAGGTCAGATGAAAGAGGAGGAAGTACTATAGGTCCAATATCTTCTACTCATATAGATATACCATCTGTGGATGTGGGAAGTCCAATTTTAGCAATGCATTCTATAAGAGAATTAGGAAATGTTGAGGACCACTATAGTATATATAAAACATTTAGTAAGTTTTTTGAAATATAAATATAAGATAAACAATTTGGAGATGAGACTATGAAATTAGGATTATGTTTAGAAGGTGGAGGAGCAAAAGGGGCTTATCAAGCAGGAGTAGTTAAAGCCTTGTATGATGGAGGAATAAATAAATTTTATTCGATTTCAGGGACATCAATAGGAGCAATAAATGGATATTATTTGTACACAGGGAATGTTGATAACTTGGAGAAAATGTGGACAAATATAAAAGATATCCAGAATGGAAATGTAAAAATAGTAAATAATACTGTGGATAATTCTCCTGCTATAGACAACCTAAGGGAACTAGATGATAGTAATATAGAAGAAATGAACTTTTATGTTAATTATGTTGAAGTTGATAATAAAGTAGTATCAGAAAAGATTGTTGACGTATCAAAAATGCCTCGTAATGAAGCCATTATCAGCATTTCATACAGTGGGTTGTTACCATCAAATCCAAACGCAACTCTTGGATTTAAAGAACAATTTGTGAAAGATGTGCAAGAAGGAATTTATGATGGTTTCAAATTAGATGGAGGTTTAATTAGGAGTGCATTAATTGAACCATTAATTGGGGATAATGTGGATAAAATTATTTTAATATCCACAAAATATAATTATGAGTTGCCAGAAGATATTAAAAAAGTATATGATGAAGATAAAATAATAGTAGTTAGACCTAATACTCAATTTGCTCCTAAAGACACGCTTAACTTTGATGATGAGTTTTGTAAAACTATTTATCAAGAAGGATATGAAATAGGAAAAAATATACTTGATAGACTTTAATTTAGAGTATAATATAATAAATATAATTATGTAATTTAACTAATGAAAAGGAAGGTAATAAATTATGGAAAATAAAAATCCTATAGTAACTATAGAAATGGAAAATGGAAAAGAAATCAAAATTGAGTTATATCCAAATATAGCTCCAAATACAGTTAAAAACTTTGTATCATTAGTAAATGAAGGATATTACAATGGAATAATATTTCATAGAGTAATACCAGGATTTATGATACAAGGAGGATGCCCAAATGGTACAGGAATGGGTGGTCCAGGTCACTCAATAAAAGGTGAATTTAGTGGTAATGGATTTACTAACAATTTAAAACATGAAAGAGGAGTCATATCAATGGCTAGAACTATGGCACCTAATTCAGCTGGTTCTCAATTTTTCATAATGCATAAAAACTCACCACACTTAGATGGTCAGTATGCAGGTTTTGGTAGAGTGATAGAAGGTATGGATACAGTTGATGAAATAGCATCAGTTAGAACAGATTCAGCTGATAAGCCACAAACTCCACAAGTTATGAAATCTGTTACTGTAGAAACTTTTGGAATAGATTACTCAGATGTAGAAAAAAACTAAAATTTATATAAAAACTAGATTTAGTTATAAATAAAAATTAAAAATATATATTACTTAAAAATGAGGATAAAGTGAAATGTTATTATGTTTTTAGACAAATACATTTCACTTTTTAATTTATTTGTATTGTGGAAATCTATATATTGTATGATTTTAACTAAAAAATAAAGTTTTATTAAAAAAATTTTATTATGATTGTTTATATATTTATTTTTAAATAATAATGTATTAAATAAATATATAAAATATGTGGAAAACACTTATTTCAGTATTTTTTAAACTTATTTTATTTATTCTATTTAACAAAAATAAAGTTTTTTATAATTTTTACTTATAAAAAAATATTGTTATGGTAATATATTCTATTTACAATTTTATAACTTTGGTTTACAATAATATAGACAATAAATCCTAAAAAACATAATAAGAAAAAAGTGCTTAATATTTTAGAAAGACTGGTTTAGTTTACACCAGCTAAGCCAGTCAAGGAATAATTTAAAGTGTAATATATAATAATGAAAAAGAACATGCTATTAGAAATTTCTAATGACATGTTCTTTTTTTGTAGAAATCAGCATTATTATATAAAAATTTAATACTATAAATTTTAATTATATTGTAACTAAGCATGTATTTTAAACATAGTATGATATAGACCCAAAATGGAGGGATTATAAATGAGAAATATTATACTTTATTTAAATGATGATACTTTTATATCTAAAAAATATCCAGATAAAAACTTTAGTAATTTAGATTATTGCTTAATAGGAAGTAAATGTTCAAATAGTTTTGTAAAAGAAAAGTTGATTACTTTTTTTAAAGTGAGAATACCAGATATATTAAAAGACAAAAGTATATTAAAAGCAGAGTTATTTATTCATATTGATTCAAATAAGAATCATATTTTTAAAGAAAAAGTAGATATTGAAATTAAAAGAATAAGTGAATATTATAATTTACGAACTATAACATGGAATGATAGAGTGTCTATGGAAAATATCAGGGGATATTTACCAATTGGGATAAGTGATACATCCAACTATATTTGTTTAAATATTACGGGAACTATAAAAGCATGGGCAATGAATAAATATCCTAATTATGGGTTAGCTTTATCTTTAAATTACCCTTATCAGATTCTTGAATTTACATCTAGTAGAGGTTGTAACAAACCGTATATACTTGTAACATTTGAAGATAGAATTATAGATAATTGTTATCCTAAATGTGAGTGTCCTCCAATTAGAATTACAGGTCCAATGGGACCAAGAGGAGCGACAGGAAGTACAGGACCAATGGGAGTAACAGGCCCAACCGGAAGTACAGGAGCGACAGGAAGCATAGGACCAACAGGCCCAACCGGAAATACAGGAGCAACAGGAAGTATAGGGCCAACGGGAGTAACAGGCCCAACCGGAAGTACAGGAGCGACAGGAAGTATAGGACCAACAGGAGTAACAGGTCCGACAGGAAATACGGGAGTGACAGGAAGTATAGGACCAACGGGAGCAACAGGCCCGACAGGAAATACGGGAGTGACAGGAAGTATAGGACCAACAGGAGTAACAGGCCCAACAGGAAATACAGGAGAAATAGGACCAACGGGAGCAACAGGTCCAACAGGAGTGACAGGAAGTATAGGACCAACAGGAGCAACAGGACCAACAGGAGAAATAGGACCAACGGGAGCAACAGGAGCGACAGGAAGTATAGGACCAACAGGAGCAACAGGTCCAACAGGAGCGACAGGAGTGACAGGAGAAATAGGGCCAACAGGAGAAATAGGACCAACGGGAGCAACAGGCCCAACAGGAGTGACAGGAAGTATAGGACCAACGGGAGCAACAGGCCCAACAGGAGCGACAGGAGAAATAGGACCAACGGGAGCAACAGGCCCAACAGGAGTAACAGGAGAAATAGGACCAACGGGAGCAACAGGCCCAACAGGAAATACAGGAGTAACAGGAGAAATAGGACCAACGGGAGCAACGGGTCCGACAGGAAATACAGGAGTGACAGGAGAAATAGGACCAACGGGAGCAACAGGACCAACAGGAGTGACAGGAGAAATAGGGCCAACAGGAAATACAGGAGCGACAGGAAGTATAGGGCCAACGGGAGTAACAGGTCCAACAGGAGCGACAGGAAGTATAGGACCAACGGGAGCAACAGGAGCGACAGGAGTAACAGGACCAACAGGTCCAACAGGAGCAACAGGCAATTCCTCTCAGCCAGTTGCTAACTTCCTCGTAAATGCACCATCTCCACAAACACTAAATAATGGAGATGCTATAACAGGTTGGCAAACAATAATAGGAAATAGTTCAAGTATAACAGTAGATACAAATGGTACGTTTACAGTACAAGAAAATGGTGTGTATTATATATCAGTTTCAGTAGCATTACAACCAGGTTCATCAAGTATAAATCAATATTCTTTCGCTATCCTATTCCCAATTTTAGGAGGAAAAGATTTGGCAGGGCTTACTACTGAGCCAGGAGGCGGAGGAGTACTTTCTGGATATTTTGCTGGTTTTTTATTTGGTGGGACTACTTTTACAATAAATAATTTTTCATCTACAACAGTAGGGATACGAAATGGGCAATCAGCAGGAACTGCGGCTACTTTGACGATATTTAGAATAGCTGATACTGTTATGACTTAAAACGTGTCTAAAATAATCTTAAAAACTATTTAGGCTTTATTTAAATGACAAAAGTATTTTTATATATTGAGTTTTACCTATTTTAGAATGAATAAAATAACAATAATAATAAAATATATTCATAAAAATTTTAAATTTATGGATTTTTATTTAACTTTATTATCAATATATATATATATATATATAATAAAAAACTGTCTCAAATATAGATTTGAGACAGTTTTCGTTATTTAAAAATTTTATATTATTTAAAATTTTTGATTGCAGTAGTTAAATTAGGGACTAATTGTTTTTTTCTTGATACAACACCTGGTGCAAATGTACCTTGAACACCTTCAACACCAAATGCGTTAGCAATTAAGCTGTCTTCTGCTTTATAGATTAAATAAGAACCTTCTTTGATTATATCTGTAACCGCAAGAATTAGTTTGTCATAATCAGTCGAATTTATATAAGATAAAAACTCATCTTTTTTAGCAAATATAGAGTCTATGTCTAAGGTAAATACTTGTCCAATACCAACTCTATGTCCACTCATATTAAATTCTTTAAAGTCCATATTTACTATTTCTTCTATAGTATATTCATCTAAAGAAGTACCGCATTTAAACATATCCATAGCGTATTTTTCCATGTCTACTTTTGCTATTTTACTTAATTCTTCACAAGCTTTCTTATCTATATCAGTTGTTGTTGGAGACTTAAATAATAATGTATCTGATAATATAGCAGATAAAAGAAGCCCGGCTATTTCATAAGGTATCTCAACATTATTTTCTTTGTACATTTGATAAATTATAGTACTATTGCATCCAACAGGCATAACTCTAAATGACATAGGAACATCAGTAGAAATACCACCAAGTTTATGATGGTCAATTATTTCAACTATGTTTGCTTGTTCAATTCCATCAGCACTTTGAGCATATTCGTTATGGTCAACTAAAACAACATTCTTTTTAGATGGGTTTAATAGATGACCTTTTGAAACTAAACCTAAAAACTTATTATCATCATCTAATATTGGATAAGATCTGAAGTTTGTTTCTAGCATAATCTCTTTTATTTCATCCATATAATCATCTTCTTTGAATGTAATTAAATTTTCTGTAGCTTCTATAGAGTCTAAGAAACTACATTGATTTATTACATTAGAAGTTTTATAATTGTCACTTTCAACAGAAACAACAGACACTCCATTTATCTTAGCAAGAGCTAGCAAATCTTTTGAAATCTCTGTATGATTAGTAAGTATTAAAAGTTTAACTTTTGTATCAATAGCATATTCAATACTATCATATCTATCTCCAACAATAGCTATGTCTCCTTCTTTTAAAGTCTCTATTAGAGTCTCCATTCCAAATGATAAAGTGACTACTCTACCTTTTATATCTTCACCACAGTCCACAAGAATAGTACCATTAAGGTTTTTACAAATGTTTGATAGTGATGTGTGTATAGTTGTAAAGTGTTGATGAAGTAGATTTTTAGCTATTTCTTTCATAGTAATGATACCAGCAAAAGTTCCATCATCATAAGTTACAGGTAGTGTTTTAACATTTTTTTCATCCATAAGGTTATAAGCCTCTAATATAGATGAAGTTGGTGTTAAAGGTACTACTTTATCATAATTTAAATCTCTAACTTGTATTCTAACATTATCTAAAATTTCAGGTGCATCTACCTTAAAGTAATCCAAGGCATATTTAGCTTCTTTTCTGATATCTCCTAAAGCATAAGCTGTTGCTTTTATTCCTAGTTTGTTCTTTAAATGTGCTAATGAAATTGCAGAACATATTGAATCTGTATCTGGATTTTTATGTCCGAAAACTAATAAACTCATTTTAATACTCCTTTCAAAACTTGAATATAATAATAATTGATAAAAATATTATATCAAAAGGTAGTGAGTATTTGTTGTAAAAAGAAAAAAATTTAGTGAAAAAATATTATATAAAATTTATTTCTTACATAAATACTACAAATTTAATATAAAAATTATTATTATATATACTTTTACCCAATCAAATATCGAATTAAATTTACTTTTATTTAAAATAAATTGATTAAATCTACCTGGGAAAAAATTAATTAATATGTTAATAAATTAAAAATTTATAAATATTTTATACTGTAAAAAATTTTGTATATATATTATCATTAAAAAATTAACGGTCTTAATATAAAAATTATTTATCTATATGAAAAGCATAATTATTACATATTGACTTAAAAATAACTTATAGAGATTAGAATAATTTTAGTTTATATATTTTTTAAAACTATACAGTTGTTATAAAAAGAAAAATTGCATACAAGTCAAAAATAAGTGTTATTTTATAAAAATACGACAAAAATTTTATTTACTACTTATACAAATAACATGCAAATAACATATAAAATTTAATAAGTAAAAAAAATGAAAGATATAAATTATCATTTTAGTATTTTATTTAGTCGAAGTAAATTATTCAAATGAAATATATCTCATTTAGATAAAAAATTTTAGTAAAAGTAAAAAAAAATAATATATTTGTTAAAAAATAAATTGACAAAATATTCAGAAAAAAAACTTCTTGACCTAAGAGAGTAAAATAAATAAAATCTAAGGTATAGAGATGAAATCTATAAAATTATTTTAAGTATAAGTTAAAAATATAGATGATGCATTTAAGATTTATAAAAATTAGAGATGCATAATTATTTTAGGGAGGTTTTTAGTATGGAGAAAAAAGAAAAGGTAGTAGAAAAATCAAATGTTGAAGTATGTAGTCCTGAAATTGTCAACAGTGTTGAAACATTAAGAATGAGATTAGAAGAAATTAGATTGGCACAAAAAGAATTTGCAACATTTACGCAAGAACAGGTAGATAAGATTTTCTTAGCTGCTTCAACTGCAGCTAATCAACAAAGAATACCTCTAGCAAAAATGGCAGTGGAAGAGACTGGTATGGGTATTGTTGAAGATAAGGTTATAAAAAACCATTTTGCCTCAGAATATATCTATAATGCTTATAAAGATACTAAAACTTGTGGTGTCATAGAAAAAGATGAAGCATTTGGTTTTACAAGAATTGCTGAGCCAGTAGGTGTTTTATCAGCAGTTATACCAACAACTAATCCTACATCAACTGCAATATTCAAATCCCTAATAGCACTAAAAACTAGAAATGGTATAATTTTCTCTCCTCATCCAAGAGCTAAAAACTGTACTATAGAAGCAGCTAGAGTTGTACATGATGCAGCAGTTAAGGCAGGAGCACCAAAAGGACTTATAGGTTGGGTAGATGTTCCTTCGATTGAATTAACTAATGTTGTCATGGCAGAGGCAGACCTTATATTAGCTACTGGTGGACCTGGAATGGTTAAATCTGCATACTCTTCAGGTAAACCAGCTGTCGGAGTTGGGCCTGGAAATGTACCTGCAATAATAGATGAGAGTGCAGATATAAAAATGGCTGTAAGTTCAATCTTAGTATCAAAATCATTCGATAATGGTATGATATGTGCTTCCGAGCAAGCTGTAATAGTACCAGAAAAAATATATGAAGAAGTTAAAAAAGAATTTAAATATCGTGGAGCACATTTCCTAAATAAAGAAGAAACTGAAAAAGTAGGAAAAGTAGTAATAATTGATGGTTCATTAAATGCCAGAATAGTTGGACAACCAGCACATGTAATAGCCAAAATGGCGGATGTAGAAGTTCCAAAAACAGCTAGAATAATAATTGGTGAAGTAGAATCTGTTGAATTAAATGAACCTTTTGCACATGAAAAACTTTCTCCTGTACTTGCAATGTACAAGTCTAAAAGTTTTGAAGATGCAGTTGCTAAAGCAGAAAAATTAGTTGCAGATGGAGGCTATGGTCATACATCTTCATTATATGCAGACTCTATAAATCATCCAGAGAGAGTAGAAAAGTTTGTAAATGCTATGAAGACTTGTAGAGTATTAGTTAATACTCCATCATCACAAGGTGGTATAGGTGATTTATATAACTTTAAATTGGCACCGTCTCTTACTCTTGGTTGTGGTTCTTGGGGTGGAAACTCAGTATCTGAAAACGTTGGAGTAAAACATTTGCTTAATATCAAGACAGTAGCTGAAAGGAGAGAGAATATGCTTTGGTTCAGAGCACCAGAAAAGGTTTATTTCAAAAAAGGATGTTTAGGTGTAGCAGCAAGAGAATTTAAGGATGTTATGGATAAAAAGAAAGCATTTATAGTAACAGATTCTTTCCTATATAATAATGGATATACTAAGAAATTAACTGATTTATTAGATGAGATGGGAATTAAGCATACTACATTCTTTGATGTAGCTCCAGACCCAACATTAGCTTGTGCAAGAGAAGGAGCTAAAGCTATGGCTGATTTCCAACCAGATTTAATAATAGCTGTAGGTGGAGGAAGTGCAATGGATGCTGGTAAGATAATGTGGGTAATGTATGAGCATCCAGAAGTAGATTTCCAAGACTTAGCTATGAGATTTATGGATATAAGAAAAAGAGTATATGTATTTCCTAAGATGGGTGAAAAAGCGTATTTTGCTGCTATCCCAACTTCAGCAGGAACTGGTTCAGAAGTAACTCCATTTGCAGTTATAACTGACCAAGATTCAGGTGTAAAGTACCCATTAGCAGATTATGAATTAATGCCAAACATGGCTATAATTGATGCTGATATGATGATGGAGATGCCACCAAGATTAACAGCAGCATCAGGTGTTGATGCTTTAACACATGCATTAGAAGCATATGTATCTATGTTAAGAACTGAACCAGCTGACGGTCTAGCACTACAAGCAGGTAAAATAATATTTGAATATTTACCTCGTGCATATAAAAATGGAAAGAATGATAAAGAAGCAAGAGAAAAAATGGCAATGGCATCTACTATGGCAGGAATGTCTTTTGCAAATGCCTTCTTAGGGATATGTCACTCTTTAGCACATAAATTAGGTGCATTCCACCATGTTCAACACGGTGTTGCAAATGCATTATTAATAAATGAAGTAATCAAGTTCAATTGTGCAGAAGCTCCAAATAAAATGGGTGCATTCTCACAATACAGATATCCTGATTGCATACAAAGATATGCTGAATTTGCTTCTTTTGCAGGTATTAAAGGAAGTACAGACCAAGAAAAAGTAGATAATCTTATAAAAGCAATAGATGAACTAAAGGCAAAAGTAGGTCTTCCTAAGACTATAAAAGAGGCTGGAGTAGAAGAATCTAAATTCTTAGAAAGATTGGATGCTATGGTTGAACAAGCTTTTGATGACCAATGTACAGGTGCTAATCCTAGATACCCATTGATGAGTGAATTAAAAGAGATATATCTAAAAGTTTATTATGGTAAATAATATCTATTGTGCAACATAGGTTCTATTGGGTTTGTATATAAATTATTAGATTTGAATATAAATAGAGTTTTATTAGAGATATGTATAAATAGTTATAAATAATAGATTATAACTTAAATTCTAAATGGAAATGATAAAAGGTCAGTAATTTAAAGATAATTTTGAATATATGAATTTAATCAATTAACTTTAAAATTAGTCGGAAAAATTTTTTATTACATATAATTTTAAAGCAAAATATATAAAAAACTTTATGAAAAAATTATAAAAATATTCAGAAAATTCTATTGACTAATTTATTTATCATGATATAATAAGTTTAGAAAAGAAAAAGAATTGGGGCCTATTAAGGCCCCCTTACTATTTTTTGATAGATTTATTTAAAATTACTTTCTCATTTTGATTTTTTATATTTACTATAGAGTCAGTATAATCCACTTCAAAGTTGGCAAAAGCAGAGAATAAATCTATATCTCTTAACAAATGAATTGTCATACATTGATTGTTCTTATTTAGCCTTAGAATCAATGCTCTTACAAATGGAAATTGTATTCTAGAATTAAATAAGTTAGAACCATCAGTATCTATATCTAAGCTACGATAATTAATATCTATAAATATATCTACATCATCATTTTCTTCTCTTATTATTCTGTAGTCGAAATCCAAGTCTAAATTTAAATTACCTAAAATCAATAACATTTAAATCCTCTTTTCTATAAATAGTTTTAGAGTGTTAGTTTAACTTAAGCTCTCCATCTATTATAGATATAACTCTGTCTGCTTTTCTAGCAATATTTTCATTATGTGTTATTATTATAAGGGTTTGGTTATATTTTTTTATAGAACTTTTTAGTAAATCCATGACTTCTTCTGTAGTTTTACTGTCTAAATTTCCTGTTGGTTCATCTGCTAGGATTATACTTGGTTTTGCAGATAAAGCACGTGCAATAGCAACTCTTTGCTGTTGACCACCAGATAATTGGTTGGGAAGATGATTTTTCCTTTCCTTAAGCCCCAATAAATTTATAAGGTCTTCAATATATTCTTTATCTATTTTTTTATTGTCTAACTTTAGTGGTAATTCTATATTTTCCTTTACATTTAATACAGGAATTAAGTTATACTGTTGAAAGACAAATCCTACTTTTTGTCTTCTATATCTTGCTAGTTCTTTATCTGAAAGGCAACATATATCTTTACCAGCAACTTTTATAGTACCATTACTTGGTCTCTCAAGACCACCTACTAAATGTAGAAATGTACTTTTCCCACTTCCACTTGGCCCAATTATTGCAACAAATTCACCTTTATTTATTTTTAAATTTGCATTCTTTAGTGCATGTACAGATGTTTCCTTTTTCCCATAAATCTTACCTAAATTAATAGTTTCCAATATAGGCATAATTATCCCTCCTATTCTGTAATGTTTATAGCTTCAACTATACTAATTTTATTTATCTTTCTTGATGGAATATATGTAGCTAGAATACCTACAATTATATTTGCTACAACAACTAGTATATATATTTTGTAATCTATTGAAAATCCCAATCCATGTGATATAAAGCCCTGCATATAATACATTTTAAGTTGTATTATAAGTCCTGACACGATAGTAATTATACTTGAGAGTACACCATATAATATTCCTTCATAAAGTATCATATTTTTAAATTCTCTCTCAGAGATACCAATAGCTCTTAACATTCCAAATTCACTAGTTCTTGAAGTTAAGTTATAACTTATGTTGTTTATTATGTTAAGTACACTGATTATGAACATTATTGCTACTATGCCATAACTATAAATCATAGTTCTAGATGTCATCTTATCAGAATTTTCTTTTTCTACCATCATATCTACTGTTGTAGTTCCAGGAACTTCACTTCCAATTTTACCTAAAAGGTTATTTATTTTTTTCTTGTTTGCATTTTCATTAAGGTCTGCATAAATTAAGTTATATTTATCTACACCAGTTAATTTTTTTAGGTATTCGCTACTCGTTATTACATCTACACCATCATCTCCAGAGTACATACCATTATCTGCAAAAGTATAACTTATAATAGCTCCAACTTTAAATTCATATTCTAAGTATTCATAATTATCTTTTAGACTTTCATAAAGCCCTGTATCCATCCCACCCTTTGGATATTTGACTTTTATAGTATCACCTACTTTTATATCTACAGCTGGTGTCCCTTCACCAGGAGTAAAAGTCTTTGTGTATTTCTGTGTTTTAGAAATTTCTGGTACATATACAATAGCTAAATTTTCTTTTTTCATTTTTTTCAAGTTTATATTTCCACTTACTAAGTATTTTTCTAATGACTTTATCATCTCATCATTATAACCTTTTAGCTTTTGCTTTAGTGTATATTTGCCAGTAGTCTTATTTTTTATGAACAGAGGATTTAGTTTATAATAAGGTTTTGAATTAATAGCTTCGTAGTAATCTAATTGATTTATTTTATTTACCTCTATTCTTGTGTTTAAGATACTAGCAGTTTTGACTTTGTCAATTCCATCTATATTTTTTATTTTATCTATCTGACTATCACTAAACCCTTTTATATCTTTAAAAGAAGTATTGTTACCAGTTTCATTGAGATAAACATTTGATAGAATAAAATCTGCATTCATATATGTTTGTTCTTGCACGGATTTGTTTTGCACATCTAAAAAAGAATATTTATAATTGTCTTTTATGACGATTATACCTCCTATACTCATAGATAATACAATTATCATGAACCCCTTTTTATTTCTAAAGATGTTTTTCGCAGATATAGATTTTGTTACTGACATATTTAAAGTTAATTTTGATATTAAATAATTAACTTTGGTTACATTTTTATCAGCTCCAAAAGTTTTTCTGATAGCATCAATAGGAGAAATTCTTCTTATTTTTAAGTATGTAAAGAAACTTATAATTAGTATTATTAGTATTGTACATGCAATTGATAAGAGAATTATTTTATCTGGAATAACAAAAGGTGTAACATTTATATTTCCTTCAAATTGAATATTTCCTACAGACCTATTAAATATTTGTGCACCTACCATACCTATACATATACCTATAGGCATTGCTATTAGAGCAAGTATGAAAAGTTCATAAAGCATAAGTTTGAAAATCCTAAAGTTGGTGGAACCAATAGCTCTTAAGACGCCATATTCCTGTACTCTTTGGTATATTGATATAACATAGATACTATATATTACAATACCAGCAAATAGACTCATAGCAATTGCAACGTATTTACTTGAATTATCTAAAGTACCGTTTTTCATAGTAGATTCTATAAGCATTGAGTTTCTTCCTATACTTTTCTCATCTAACATAGCATTTTTTATTATATTGTCTATGTTTGTATTTATATCACTGCCTTCATTAAATTCAATATAAGTTGTAAAATCACTTAGTTTTGATTCATTGAGATTAGAAAAAATTTCACATTGTCCCATTTTTTTCTCTATAAATCTATCTTCAAGGATTCCAACAACTTTAAAAGTTTCTGGATTTTCTTTTTGATATAATTTAAAAGTAAGGTTTTGATTTATCTCTGGTTTTAAGCCCATACTATTTAAAATCCATTTCTCGACTACCACCTCATTGCTAGCTTTTGGAAATCGACCTTTTATAAGTTTAGAATGACTAGTCAAATAATTTTTATTTGCATATAGTATGTTTATAGGTAATTTTTCATTAACATCTGTAGACGCATAGTAAGATGTTATACCCAGATTTTTAATATCTTTGCTAGATTTTATGGACTTTAATTGATTTTTCTTTATATTTTTAAAGTATACATGGTCAGTTCCAAGCTCTCTTTTCAATCTATCTACATCTGCTTGCTGAGCACTTCTTGAGAGGGTACCAATACCAACAACGAGTGATGTAGCAAGAATTATACTCACAACAATTGCTAAAGACCTAGCTTTATAACTTTTTATATACCTTAGTACTATTTTCAAATTATCTTTCATATTTACCACTTCCTTTCTTAACTAAATCAATTATATATTTATCTAAAATATATAGCAAAGTAAGTATTTTCAAGTTTTAAGTAGTTAATTGTACAAATTCATCTGTATTTTTACAAGTTTAATTAATCTATATGTAAATTTTAACTTTTTACATAATTTTTTTAAAATGATATAATCCCTATATAAATTGTAGAGGGGAGGGAAATCATGGCTAACAATTTTGTATTTCCTATAGTAATACTAACTTTGTTTATATTTAGCAATCTTATAATGAATAAGTATAAATTTTACAAAGAATTAGACATATTAAAAAAAGGCATATTAACATTTTTTATATCGTGTTTTGCATTGATTTTATTTATGGAGGGCACTAAATATATACAATTAAGGTTAGGATATAGTTTTTTACTTGAAGGAGTATTAAATATTATACTTTTTTTGGTTTTAATTATTTTAAGTTTTTATACAGGCTTTAAAGTTATAAGATTGATAAATAATAATAATGAACAGGAATATAAACTACAAAAACTAGATAGTAAAATAAATCATAAGGATAATATAATCATCAAATTAAGAAGTCAAAAACATGACTATTTGAAACATTTGCAAGTGGTGTATTCTCTATTAAATACTGGGCTAGATGAAGATGCCAAAGAATATATAATGAATATATCAAATAGTTTTAAATCAAAAAATTCAAGGTATGGAAAAGTATCTTATTTAGATGCTATAGCTTCATTAAAATACGAGGAATGTCTTGAAAAGGATATATCTTTTGATGTCTACATTCAAGATTTTATGGATAATTTAGAGATTGAACCTAATGATATGAGTTCAGTACTATTAAACATAATAGATAATGCAATAGAGTCTTTGTCTACTATAAAAAAAGAAAAGAAGTATATAAGATTACATGCATATGAAGATGAATTTCAGTATATTATAGCTATAAAAAATAATGGTCCTAAAATACATAATGTTGAAAGTATATTTTGGAATGGATTTAGTACTAAAGAAGGACAAGATAGGGGATATGGGCTACATTTAGTTAAAAATATATTAGATAAGTATGATTATAGTATACTTGTAAATAGTGATGATTTTTTAACTGAATTTGTAATCTTAATCCCAAAATATTATTAGTTAGGAGGAGAAAAGTCTATGATAAAAGTTTTGATTTGTGATGATGATAAGATTGTAAGAGATGATATAGCAAATATAGCTAAAGAGTCTGGATATGTAGATTATGTTAAAAAAGTTAAGGATGGTATAGAGGCAATTGAATTTATAAAAAATGAGAAAATAGATTTATTGATTATTGACATTGATATGCCATATAAAAATGGGATTGATTCTGCTGAAGAAATTCTTTCTATAGATAAGGATATACATATAGTATTTGTGACGGGTTTCGCTGATTATAGTCTTGAAAGCTTTAAAGTGCATCCTATAGATTTTGTAGTTAAACCATTTAAAAAAGAAAAAATACTTGATTCAATTAACATAGCAATAGACCATATTAACTCCCATAAGATTGCTAATAATAATTTTATAGAAGACACCCTTTTTGTATATAAAATAAGGAAGCAGATACATATGATTAATTTTGATGATATAGTTATGTTTGAGAAAAATTCAAGAGCAATTAATCTACACACTAAAGATGAAGATATAATAAAGTTTTATGAGAACTTTGATGATTTAAAAAAACGCCTACCTCCTAATTTCTTTATGACCCATAGACAATACATAGTAAATCTAAGATTTATACATAAGGTTATACCTATAAATAAATCTTCATTAGAGATAAGGTTTATAAATTTTCAAGAAAATGCCATATTAAACAAATCTCTAGAAAAAGATTTTTTATATAGATTTTATAGGGTTAAAAGATTCTAGTGAAAATAGAAGGAAAATACTTTTTGTGTGACATAATAAGTACCGTAAAGATAATGTATAAGAGAAGTTTATATAAAAATTATTTGTAATTATGATTTAATCTATATAAATTACAGTATATTATATATTGGACTTTCTAATTTTTTTAAGAAAGTCCAATATATTTTAGGGGTAGTTTTTATACTTATAAATTACTTAAGATACTAGGGTCTTTAATCTTACTATCTTCAGCAAGTAATAGTATCTTAGACATAATCTCAGCAGTTTTAGGGTCTTCATCAGCGAATGGAAGGAATATCTTACCTCTACTTTGAGAATGTATAGGAAGTATATTCAAAGCACCCATCCCTTTTTTATGTACAATACCAGAACCCATATGCACAGTATACTCACCTAAATTACCTGCTATAAGAGCATGAGAGCCTTCAAAATTGACATTGTTAATTTTTAATAATAATAAAAGTTCTTTAGCAATTGCTATACGCATCTCTACAGTAGAATGGCTAGTTTCAGGGTCAACACCACCAGCATGAGCGACACTTACAACAAGGTCTATATCACGCATAACTTCTGAGAATAGAATTGGAGGTATAGAAGCTAATTCTAAACTTTTATAAGTTTTTCTATCAAAAAATTCTACTGTTTCAATAGTAGGAGGCTCTATATCTGCTGGTGAAAACCAATCTGCAAGTGCAAACATCTTTGCCACTATATTTTCTTTATAAAATACTTTCTGTAATCCCTCTTCATAATCGACAGTCCAAAGCTGATTTCTAAGAAGTGCTACAGTTTTCTTTGGCTGAATTTGGTGACCAGCATATCTGCGAGATATAGTTTTTTCAGATAATTCATCACTGTTTATTCTATAATACTCACGGAATACTTGCTTAAATGGTTGAACAATTTGCTTACTAAATAAATCATGTTGGAACTCACTCCACTTACCAGATTCAAACAAATGAACTGGATGTGCAAGTTTTAATTTATTTTTTGCCGTCAACTTATAAGTTTCACCTTCTATATTGCAAATAAAGAACTTAGACTTATCATTATAAACATATCCAATATTATCATCACATACCCATACTAGATTTTTAATCAAAGGGCAGATAACTGGATTTTTATAGATATTGGCAATTTCTTTAACTGTAAATACTATTTCATTTTTCATAGCTTGTTCTAAACTCTGTTTTGCACGAGAATACTGACTCTTTAAATCTTTTTGGACAGATTTAAGTTCAAGTACATATGGATGTTTAGCAATAGCTTTTGGTATACTCTTTAAAGACTTGTTGCCTTTTTGAACTTTAGTAGATGCTTTTCCGTTTTCATCAACATCTATCCAAATTGAAGTACCATCAATATCTTTTGGTTTAAATAGATGAGCAACTTCATTTAGTTTTTCAGTCTCAAGAGCCCACATCATACGATTTACATCTCCAAATCCAGCACTTCTAGCTAGATTTTCTAGTGCTATAGTACAAGCTTTTGATTCACTTTCACGACGTTGTGCACCAAATTGCTTGCTTTCTTTAGCAAACTTTTGAATAAATTCATAACGGAAAGTTGCTTCTTTTAGGTCTCCTTTTTTCATAGGAAGTAAAGAGAAACTTCTCAATTTATCTTGATTTCTATTTGTTTCAATTTCTTTCATCAACATGTCTTTATCAAGCTTACCAAGTGTAGCATCAGCATAGAGTTGTGCACGTCTATGAGAGTTACCACCACTAGTTATATATTTAGCTGACTTGTAAAGTATATTGAATCTTTCTTCCCCAATAGTTTTATATGAATCTAAAAACCAATCTACATCAAATGCACCATCAATGAAACTACGTGGTGAAATAGGGGAGAATAGAGCAACCTCTGATTCTTTTTGTGCAGAGAAGCCTTCATTTATATGTGCATGGAAGTACCAAATTGTACTTTTCAGACCCTTCCAGTTTAAATATTTTTCAATTATGTTTACCCATTGAGGGGCATACATAGCAGATTCTATCAATCTTAACTCAGTAATGTCGGTATTTTTAAGTAAACTTTTTAATTTTTTTGAGTCATCTTCTTTAGTAGGATAGCAATTTTTAAGTAGAGAACTTAAAACATCTTTTTTTGAATAATTGCTACCATATGAATATCCTCTCTGGAAAGTTTCTTTGCCAAGAGCGACCAAAATATTTACAAAATAATTTATACCTTCAAAGTATTGTATATTATTAGCTAGATGAGACACCTCTGTTGGCATATCACCTCTACGTGATTCAATTTCTATAATTCGGTTTGTAACAGTTTTTAAATTATCTTTAAGCCAAGGGTACTTTTCTAATGTGTCGCCAGCCCATCTAGGATTTGTCAATGTTCTTATTATATTTGATGCGTTGTATCCACTTATCATTTCTCTATTAACTTGCTCTTCAGTCATTAATCCTAATTCATGTGCACGAGCAAACACATTTATGCTAGTATAGAAAGGAAACTTATATTCTAGCAACTGATAATTTGAAAACGTAGTGTAGAAAAACTTAGTAAAAGAAATATCATCATAAATAAACGAATGTGCTTTATCAAGCCAATAGTTTAAAATAGGGGCATTTAAAGCAGGACAGTATTCATTTTGTCTGTAATAGTTTTTAGTAAATTCAACTCTTTGTTTTTTACATTGTTCTATAGTCAATAAGTTTCTAAGTTTATAGTATATTTCTAAACAATAGTTAAATATTTCTTTATGGTCAAACTCATTTAGTAAAACTCTTAAAAGTTTTCTTGTAAGTCCATTAAATTTAAGTTTTTCAAGTTTTGTATATATTTTATTTTGTTTTTTAGAGTCAAGGACATTTGAATATATAGATGAAAACCAACTTTTTTCTGTTTCATTATATCCACATGTACTTATACTATAAAATAAGATATCAAGTATTAATTTGTAATCTAAGTCAAGTTTTTTACTAGTTTCTCTCCAAAGCTCTGCTAATGGATAATTATCAAGAGTATCATTAGAAACTTTATATTTAATAGGAGTCAAGTTATAAGTAGAATAACCTAAAAGTACTTTGTCTACATTACCTGACCATCTTTCAACTTCATATTCATAATCTGCATTTTCAGTAATAAGCTCATCAAATTTTTCATAAACTTTTATTATTTTATTTATATCCGTATCGAGAATTTTTTTTGCTTCTTTTTTTGTTGCTACAGAAACAGAATCCTCACGAGTAGATAAACTTATATTTGAGATAATTTTATTAAGCTTTGATGAGCTATTAGAATCATCTTTAAAATCAAATTGTTCTGGAATTTGAACTTTGTTTTCAGGGTTATATATTCCAAAACCATTTTCTTTGCAGT
>OCQD01000121.1_pt1 | contig 20664 bp, 20 predicted proteins | sample 1480711 | NCBI WGS metagenome assembly OCQD01 (sample SAMN05301477, study PRJEB22388) | human gut metagenome | isolation source: Infant 1 DOL 21 gut | host: Homo sapiens | place: USA: Pittsburgh, Magee-Womens Hospital of UPMC | collected 2013/2014 | reverse complement strand
GTCTTACTTCTCTCTTGATTCTAACTTTATCTATACCTGCAAATACACCTAGTTTTCCTTTGTTTTCCTCTACAGACATCATTGCCACTCCACATACTTGTGCTAGAGCTTCTACTATTAGTACTCCTGGCATCAAAGGATATTCTGGAAAGTGACCTTGGAAAAATGGTTCATTAACTGTTACATTCTTTATACCAACAGCTCTTTTCCCAACTTCTAGCTCTGTAATCTTGTCTACTAATAAAAATGGATATCTATGTGGTATTAATTTTTTTATTTCATCTATATTTAACATTCTAAACTCTCCTAATTATTTTCTTTTGAAAGACCCACCAGTTTCAAGTAAGTCTATTGAACCTAAAGCTATTCCTGTACCTTTTGCAACACAAGATAATGGTTCATCTGCTATTGTAACAGTTATTCCTGTCCTCTGTTCTATTATTTTATCTAATCCATATAATAATGAACCTCCTCCAGTCATTATTATACCGACATCTCCTATATCTGCTGCTAACTCAGGAGGCGTTTTTTCCAAAACAGCATGAGTAGCAACTACTATTTGCTCAACACATTCTCTAAGTGCTTCCAACATTTCTGTTGAATTTATAGTTATAGAACTAGGAAGTCCTGTAATTAAATTTCTTCCTGTTATCTTCATATATTTTTCTTCTTCTCTCTTAAATGCAGAACCTATTTCAAACTTGATTTTCTCTGCTGTTCTTTCTCCTATAAGAAGATTGTGTTGTTTTTTCATATATTTAACTATAGCATCATCAAATCTATCTCCACCAACCTTTATAGATTCACTTACAACAGCTCCTCCTAGAGATATTACAGCTATATCTACAGTACCTCCACCAATATCTATAATCATATTACCATTAGGCTGTGATATGTCTACACCAGCTCCTATGGCAGCTGCTATTGGTTCTTCTATGATATATACTTCTCTAGCTCCAGCTTGTCTCGTAGCATCTTCTACTGCTCTTTTTTCCACTTCTGTGACACCTGTTGGTACACATACCATAATTCTTGGCATAAAAAATCTTCCAAATCCCTTTTTATCAACTATCTTATCTATAAAAGATTTTAACATCTTCTCAGTTACATCATAATCTGAAATTACACCATCTCTTAAAGGTCTTATAGCGACTATATTACCTGGTGTTCTCCCTATCATCTTTTTAGCTTCTTCTCCCACAGCTAAAACAGAATCTGTTCTTTTGTCTATCGCCACAACAGATGGTTCTTCTAAAACGATTCCCTTACCACTAACATAAACAAGCACATTTGCAGTACCTAAATCTATGCCTATATCAGCTCCAGCCATTTTTTCAACTCCTTTATTTATAATATTAGATTATATTATAAGCCTATTTTAATACTCCTATAATAAAGCATATACAAAAATCTCGCTTTAATCAAGAGAAAATAAATCTTTTGAGAGTATTATTATTTTGCTATTTATAATTACTTAATATATTTCTTTTTATAATTTAATTCAATAAAAAAAGTAGGTTTTTAACCTACATTTTTTTATGTTCCTTCTCATATTTTAATTTCGTTGCTAATCCCCCTCTAATATGTCTCTCTGATTTATTTTTGTCCAGCACATTTTTAACTTCTTTGGCAAGGGATGGATTTATTTCCTTCAATCTTTCTGTAACATCCTTATGAATTGTACTTTTACTTACTCCAAATGTCTTGGCGGTTTGTCTTACTGTAGTGTTTTTTTCAAGTATATATTTTGCTACCACTATGGCCCTTTCCTCTATATGAGATCTCAAAGATTACCCCCCTCACATAATAGCTTTAATGATATATATGTAAAAACACCAAAAAATATAACAAGCTTAACCAAATATGATTAAACTTGTTATACTATTACTTAATTAGACTCATTGGGTCTATAGATTTTTCTCCACTATACGCCTCTAAATGCACATGTATACCTTCTTCACTTTCTATTTGAGAAGTACTACCTACAGTACCTAGAGATTGTCCTTCTGTTACCTTCTGTTCTTTCTTAACACTAACATTTTTATCTAGATTTGAATATACTACTACAATGTTATTGTCACTTTTTATTTTGACTGATTGTCCATATTCTTCATCATCAAATACATCTACTACTATTCCGTTTAATAGAGATTTTACTTCTTTGCCTTTAGTACAACTAATATCTACACCTTTATGAGTTTCCCAAACATCAAGTGTTTTAGAATAACTAGGCTCTTTTTCTGAATATCCTCTTATTACTTTATCTCCAATGTAATTTAATTTTGTTGTACTCGATTTATTTTCCTCTTTTGACTTAGCTTTTTCTAAGTTTTGTTTTGAATCCGTTGCAGTAGGGATAGCATCTTTCTTGTCTTTTTCAATTAAATGTATTTCCTCTTCACTATCTTTATTAGCATTTTCCATAATTCCTTTATTAGAAGCCAATTTATCTACATTATTATTTGTAAACCAAACTCCACCTACTGCTAATAAACAAACACATACAAACAAAGATAAATAAAAACCATCTTTTTCTAACAGCTTTTTCTTCATTTTGCACCTCCAAATATATTTCTACATTTGGATTATTGACGTGTTTTTGGCATTTTATACAATTATTAGTATATATCTTTTATTTTTGTATCTGTGTAGTAATGTGATAATATATCATAATATTTATAGCCCTCTTCTGCCATTCCTTCTGCTCCCCACTGGCTCATACCAACACCATGACCATATCCTTTTACCACGAAATCTATGTATCCTTCTCCAAATTTTATGTCAAAGTTTGCAGAGTTCAATTTAAAAACAGTTCTAATGTCTTTTCCAGTCAATTCTTTATTTCCTAATTTTATTTTTTCTACAGTTCCGGCATCACTTCTTTTAGTTATTGAAACTTGTTTACTTAAATTATTCACATCTATCACAATAGTGCTATATGCCCTTCTAAGACTTTTAACAAAATCTGTGTTACTTATTTTAAGTGTTGACGCAAATTTAGGGGAATACTTATCATAAGGACTTTCCACAGACTTTAAATAAGGATATTTTGCAGAAAATACTTCTTCACTATTTTCTGTTTTTCCTGAAGATGTAGAAAAATAAAGAGGAAGTATCGCCTTATCATTATAAGTTATTATTTGACCTTTAGTTCCTCTAACTGCTTCTTGGATTTTGGAATATTTATTCTTAATCCATTCTTCACCATTTAATTTTTTAAGAGTATCATAACTCTTATATTCTTGACAATGTTTATAATCAGTACATACTACTGCATTTTTATGTTTACTAGATTTACCATGTTCTTGTTTATATACTACATATGTTCTAGCTGCTACAGATTGAGCTTTTAAAGCTTCTATATCAAACTCTGAAGACATCTCACCAGCTAGTACTCCACATAAATAGTTCTCCATGTCCATCTTTTCGGTTTTCCCTGTTATATGATTATATACATTGATAATTGGTGCTTTTTTATTTACAGTTTCATAGTTCACTGTATTTTTTTCTTCTTTATTACCTTTGTCTTCAATATCACTTTTTTTAATAGTTTTGTTTATAGATACTGGGCTCTCTGGTTTTTCAGTTAATTCTACATTTTTATAAGAAACTAAAGTTATAAGTGATGGAACTAACACAGAGCAAGTCACAAATCCTAACAAAACAACCAATGGGTTCTTCATATACTCTCCTCCTTAGCTTTTAAAACCTTGTATTTAAGTATATGAACAACCCTATTAATTTATAACTTTCTTCTATAAACCAATTATTAATCTTCTACTATTTCGATTTGACCACCTAGAGCTGTTATCTTCTTATCTATATCAACATAACCTCTTTGGATATGGTATATTTCTCCTATTTGAGTTTCTCCTTCTGCTATAAGACCGCATAAAATAAGGGCTGCCCCTGCTCTTAAATCAGTAGCGTTTACTGCTGCACCGTGTAGCTCATCTACACCATTAACAACCGCACTTCTTCCATCTATTTTTATATTAGCACCCATTCTATTAAATTCAGCAACATGCATAAATCTGTTTTCAAAAACAGTTTCTATAACTACACCAGTTCCATTGGCTACAGTAAGCATAGCCATAAATTGTGCTTGAACATCTGTAGGAAATCCTGGATGTGGTAAAGTTTTTATATCTATTGGTTTTAATACTTTTGGACCTACAACTCTTACAGAATTGTCCATTTCTGTTATTTCACAACCAGCTTCTCTTAATTTAGCTACAACTGGTTTTAAATGCTCCATTAAAACATTTTCAACAGTTATATCACCTTTTGTCATAGCTGCTGCAACCATATAAGTTGCTGCTTCTATTCTGTCTGGAATTACATTATGTTCTGCTCCTTTTAACTCTTTAACACCTTTTATTTTTATAGTATTAGTACCTGCACCTTTAACATCTGCTCCCATTTCGTTCAAGAAGTTTGCTAAATCTACTATTTCTGGCTCTTCTGCTGCATTCTCTATTATTGTAGTCCCTTCTGCTAAAGAAGCTGCCATCATTATGTTTTCAGTTGCTCCAACAGATGGGAAATCTAAATATAATTTATTTCCTACTAACTTTTCTGTTGCTGCTTCAACAAAACCATGGTCCATTTCTATCTTTGCACCTAAAGCTTTAAATCCTTTTAAATGTAAATCTATAGGTCTTGTTCCTATAGCACATCCTCCTGGCATAGAAATTTTCGTACTATTAAATCTAGCAAGCAATGGTCCCATAACCAAAAAAGAAGCTCTCATCTTTCTTACAAGCTCATATGGAGCTTCACAAGTTTTTATATTGCTTGCATCAACAGTAAGTGTATTTTCTTTATATTCAACTTCTGCTCCTACATGTCTTAATAAATCTGATATAACATGAACATCTCTTAAATTTGGTACTCCATTTAATGTTGATTTTCCGTTTGCTAATAAAGTCGCTGCTATTATTGGTAAAACTGCATTTTTTGCACCATCTATTTTAACACTACCTTTAAGTGGATTACTCTTTTTTACTATTATCTTAGCCATATTTTTTGATCTCCTCATAATTAATAATCTAATTTTATAATTGGTGTGGCAATATATATGAGTGTTTTTCCGTCATCCTCATTATATTTAATTCCTATATTTAAATTAATTTTTTCCCCTAAATATTCTAATTCATAATCATTTAATACTTTACTATATGCTGTTATAGATAAAAAGTTTACGTCTTTAACTTCATCTATTTGCTTAGCACTCATATTATATAATATTTTTTGTAAAATATCATCATATTTGTTGTTTTGTAACCTTTTTGTGTATTCTCCAACAATACAAGCAGACACATCTACTTGAGATGAATATTTATTTAACACATTTTCTACGTTACTATAAATAACCTCTTTATGTTTATATACTTTGTTATCCAATATGTCAACTACTATGTAACTTTCTTTGTTATTTTTATTTATTCCTTTTATAGAAATTTCTTTATCGCTACCTTTTATAGTAGCACATAATTGTATTTTATCGCCAGACCCTTTTTGATTCCAATTTATTCCTTTTTTATCCAACTTTAGATTGTTAATTATTTCTATAAAAATATTATGAAATTCTTTATTTGATAAATTATGATTTATAACAGAATTAATTTTAACATTATAAAATTTAAAATTTGCTTCTGATATTTCAAGAGCTTTACTTAATCTATTGTATCTAGTATTTATACTTGTATCTGCATAAGATATTGTCATTCCTATAATCATTAATATAAAAAAGCTTATAGCTAATTTTACTTTTTTCATAGTAAAAAATCCCCCTTAAATATGTTTTTCTGTATAATAGAATTATTAACAAATTTAAGAGAGATATACTTTCTCAATATGTATTTTTATACATTTTTGTATTTTTCATCTAATAATCTCTTTCAAACTCTTCAATCTCAATTTTCTCTATCCTTCTCCTGGACTTGCCAATTTCTTATATGTATCAAATACATCTTGCATTAATTCTTATATATTCTCTTCTGTAATATAAATTACTTAGTCTATACTTAAATCTATAATCTATAATCTATAATCTATAATCTATAATCTATAATCTATAATCTATTCATATTTTACCAACAAAATAAACAGATAATACTTTTTTATCAATTTCCATAGCTCCAAATGAACATACCTAAGTACACTTCCCAATACACAATTTACACACTCTTCCTAATAAATCAAAAACACCTTTGTTTTAAACAACTCTATTGCACTTTCAAAAACTTTATTTGTGTTCTCCCACTTCAATTAAATTTGAATTATCAAGACTCCAGCCCATCCATCCATCACTATAAAGGGAGGTATTTTCCACTCCTATGACATTTGCATATGTTAATACTTCAGCAGCACGCCATCCACTTCCACACATAAATATAAGCTGTTTATTCACATCTATATTTTCCTTGTCCCACATTTCTAAAATCTCATATTTATTTCTCATTGTATTATCAATATTACGATATTCTTCTAGTGAAACACTATCACTACCTGAATGTCCATATAAAGCTCCTGGTATACGCCCTTTTTTATCATAATATGTATATCCAGATACTTTTCCTATATGTTCATCCCAAGTACGGTTATCTACTAGTATAAACTTATTTTTTTCTTTTAGTTTTTGTCTTAATTCAGATGTAGTAACAATTAATTGTGAGTTAACTGGTATATCTGCTCCAAAATTAGTACATGAATGTTTTGGATTACTAATAAATTCTAATTCATATCCTGCTGATAACCATGAGTTTGTTCCACCATTCAAAACTCTTACATCTTTTACTCCTATATATCTCAATATAACAGCTAGTCTATAAGATGCCATAGGTGTACTACTTGAAACTATTACAGTATCATCCTTTGTTAATCCATAGTCTAAAGCAAACTTAGTTAAGTTATCATCATTATCAAGCATCCATGTTGGAGGAGGTTCTATAATATCAGTATTTACATGAACACTTGTAGGTATATGCCCTTTTGTATACGATTCTTCTCCCCAACTCGCTTCAATCATTTTTATATTCTTTGAATCTTCAAATGTCTCAGGAATTTTTCCATCTAATATATCTTTTATTATAAAAGCAGGAACTATCATTTGATAATTTTTATATCTTTCCATTGGAAGATTTTCGTCGTCTGCCCATTGTTTAATATCATATTTATATAGATATTTATATCCTTTTTTAGATAAATAATCTGCTACAACCAAAGCATCTTTTCCATTTGCATCATACAATACTATATTTTTATCTAAATCAATTCTTTTAGTTTTCAATGCTTGTTCTAACACTTCATCTTTTCTATCTGAGTATACACTTAACCAATTAGCAGAAAAATCTACTGCTCCTTTTATATGTCCACCTCTTTTTACTCCATCTAACTTCCAGCCATTATAAGCATCATTTAAGCGAGTATCAACTATAACCCAAGCGTTATCTTGCACTTTTTCTTGTAAAACTTCAGTAGATATTGCCTTAAGATTAACAAAATAATCTTCTTTCTTTTCTTTTTTAAAATCATTTGTCATAATTTATACTCCCAATTTAAAAAAATTTTTATTTGAAATTATTTTACTAAAATAAAGTAATTTTCTTATACTCTATTAGCTTCATTATATTCTTTTATAAATAGTTCCTTATATTCTTATTTTAAACTACTCACTTTATCTTATCACAAGGTTACTAATACCTTGTATTTTAATTTTTCTCATAAGCTATTATTTTTTTATCTGATATTGACTATATGTTTATTAAGTACTCACTATATTTTATATGAACTATATTTATCGTTCCCTATACCTGGTATGGTCTATATATTTATCATTTTACAGATGATTTAATATCAATCTTTTTATAAAATTTATTATAGCAAAAACAAAACAAATTTAATATTTATCTAAAAAACTCATCCTATAAAATACAAATAACAGGATGAGTTCTTTTCAATAAATATTATCTATTTAATTTTTAATCTGTTTTTATTCAACTGTTACTGATTTAGCTAGATTTCTTGGCTTATCTACATCGCATCCTCTTAGTACAGAGACATGATAAGCAAGTAATTGCATTGGTACAACTGCTAATATTGGTGATAAAATATCATCTGAATTTGGTATATAGATTATTTTATCAGCAGCTTTCTCAACATCCTTATTATGGCTTTGAGCTATTGCTACTACATAAGCTCCTCTTGCTCTTACTTCTTCCATATTAGAAACCATTTTTTCAAATAACTTTTCTTGAGTAGCTATGGCAATTACAGGAGTTCCTTTTTCTATTAAAGCTATTGTTCCATGCTTTAGCTCTCCTGCTGCAAAAGCTTCTGCATGTATATATGAAATCTCTTTTAATTTCAATGAACCTTCCATTGCTAAGCTATAGTCTATACCTCTTCCTAAATAGAATGCATGTTCAGAACTAACAACTGTTTTAGCAACTTCTTTTATATATTCTTCATTGTCTAGTATTTCTTGTATTTTTGATGGTATTTCTTTCATCTTAGAAATCATACTATCATAAAATTCTCTAGTTATTGTTCCTTTTTTGATAGCAAAGTCTAAAGCTATCATGTATAAAGAAGTTATTTGAGTAGTATATGCCTTAGTTGATGCAACTGCTACTTCAGGTCCTGCCCAAGTATAGAATACATCATCTGATTCTCTTGCTATAGATGAACCTACAACATTAGTTATTGAAAGTATTCTTGCTCCTTTAGCCTTTGAATCTCTTAATACTGCTAGAGTATCTGCTGTCTCACCAGATTGACTAACTAATATTACTAATGAATTTTCATCTACAAATGGGTCGCTATATCTAAATTCTGATGCTATATCAGTTATTACTGGTATATTTACAAATTTTTCTATGGCATACTTACCAAGTAATCCAGCATTATATGCTGTTCCACAAGCCACTATATAAACTTTATTTATTTTTTCTAAGTCTTCTTTAGAAATATTTATACTGTCTAGAATTATATTTCCATTATCATCAAGTCTTCTTTCTAAAGTTTCTCTTACTCCTGTTGGTTGCTCATGAATTTCTTTTGACATAAAGTAGTCATATCCACCTTTAGACGCAGCTTCTACATCCCAAGTTACATGAAATACTTCTTTTTCAACAAGATTTCTATTAGAGTCATAAACTGTTACATTTTCGTCTTTTAGATGAACTACTTCTCCATTTTCTAAGAAATAAACATCTCTAGTATATTTTAATAATGCAGGTATATCTGATGCTATAAAGTTTTCACCTTCACCAACACCAACTACAAGAGGACTATCTTTTCTTACTGCAACTAATTCATTTCCATGTTCTTTACATATAACACCTAATGCATAAGCTCCTCTTAATTTTGATATAGTTTTGTATACAGCATCTAATAAATTACCCTCATAGTATTTATCTACTAAATGTGCTATTACCTCTGTATCTGTTTGAGATTCAAACTTAACACCTTCAGAAATTAATTCTTCTTTTATTTCCATATAGTTTTCTATTATCCCATTATGAACAACTGCTATTGTTTTGGCTTGATTAAAATGAGGATGTGAGTTTACATCAGATGGTTCTCCATGAGTTGCCCATCTCGTATGCCCTATACCTAAATTTCCATCAATAGGATTCTTTTCTAAGTCTTCTGCAAGTACAGAAAGTCTACCTTTAAACTTTCTAATATTAAGTTCTTTTTCATTAGAACTATTAACTGCTACTCCTGCTGAGTCATAACCTCTGTACTCTAGCTTAGAAAGCCCTTCTACTATAACTTCTGCTGCCTTTCTACTTCCTAAATATCCAACTATTCCACACATTATTTGTGTCCTCCTAAAAATATTATTTATATATTTTAAGAGTTAGGTCATATAAGTTTACTTTGGCTTCCCTTTGTCCATAGGATTGCTCCTATTATTTAAAGAAGTCTTTCGATGGTAAACACACCGCAGAGCATCCGCCGACAATTCGATTAACTCTGACCTCGTCAACTTAGTTCCTATATTACTCAATAATTATGTCTATAACTAAGTTCTGGCGCTTAGAAAGGTGTCCTCAGTATTTATATCTGAGAATACCCTTTAAATTACGATAATTTTTCTTGTATAAGATTAGCTAAGTTTGTTGCTAATTCTTTTATTTGACCTTCCTCTTTACCCTCTAACATAACTCTAACTAATGGCTCAGTTCCTGATGGTCTTATCAAAACTCTACCATTTCCGTCTAAAATAGATTCTATTCTTTCTATCTCAGTTTTTATTTCTGGATATTCCATATATTTGTTCTTATTTTCATTTTTTATTGTTGCATTTACTAATACTTGTGGGTATTGGCTCATTATTGATGCAATTTCTGATAAAGGTTTCTTTTCTTGCAAGATTATATTTGCAAGTATTAGAGAACTAAGCACTCCATCTCCAGTAGTGTTGTAATCTAAAAATATCATATGTCCAGATTGCTCTCCACCAAGATTATATCCATTTTTAACCATATCTTCTAAAACATATCTGTCTCCAACTGCTGTAGTAGATAAATTTATTCCATTTTCCTTAGCAGCTATTGTCAACCCTATATTACTCATAACTGTAACTACCAAAGTATCTTGTGCCAATTTATTATTTTTCTTTAAATTTAAGGCACTCAATATCATTATATGGTCTCCATCAACAATTTGACCCTTTTCATTTACTGCAATTAATCTATCAGCATCTCCATCATATGCAAGACCTAAGTCAGCATTATGTTCCAAAACAGCCCTTTGAAGTTGTTCTGGATGTGTAGAGCCACATTTATAGTTTATATTATTTCCATCTGGTGAACTATTTATTGAAATTACACTTGCTCCTAGTTCATCAAACACTATTGGTGCCACTTTATATGACGCACCATTAGCACAGTCCAAAACTACTTTTAATCCCTTAAAGTCAGTGCTTATTATTGATTTTAGGTAGTCTACATAGTCTCTTTGTGCACAATGTTCATGTAATTTTCTTCCTACATTTTCACCAATTGGAAGACAATCAATTTTGTCTATATCGTCTATATATTCTTCTATTTTCAATTCAATTTCATCATCTAATTTATATCCATTCTTATTAAAGAATTTGATTCCATTATATTCAACAGGATTGTGAGATGCAGATATAACCACACCACAATCAGCACCATATTTTCTAGTTAAATATGCCACTGCAGGTGTTGGTATTATTCCAACAGTAATAACATCACATCCAACAGACATAAGTCCTGCTATTAAAGATGCTTCCAACATATCACCTGATATTCTAGTATCCTTACCTACTACTACTTTTACTCTGTGGTCTCCTTGAGCTAAGACAAATCCACCAGCTCTACCAAGTTTATATGCTAAATCACATGTTAGTTCTGTATTTGCTACTCCTCTAACTCCATCTGTTCCAAAATACTTTCTCACTAAAGATTCTCCTTTCATAATTGAAAAGCTTGTAATTTGTATTATATTTTTATAGTTCATAAAATATCATTATAGGCTTAATTTCAGTCATAAAAATATTTTAATACTTATCAGCAAAAAAGACAATAGAAATAATTCTATTGTCTTTTTTTTGACATCTTTTTCTTTATTAGTTAGTTGCTTTAGAACATGTAGCATCCATACCTTTTTGTAAAGCTTCTCTGTTTAATGGAACGAATTTTTCTTTTCTAGGTCCGAAAACTTTTTTGAATGCTTCTAGTACAGATTCTATATCTACAGTATCAGATACTTTTAAGTAAGCGCCTAACATTATCATGTTAGCAACTTTATCATTTCCTAATTCAGCTGCTAATTCATTTGCTGGTATATAATAAACATCTACATCTGTTCTATCAACTTTTTCTTTTATTAAAGAACTATTTACTATTATTTTTCCACCAGGAATAACATCATCTTTGAATTTTTCAAATGCTGGTATATTTAATAATATAGCTGCAGTTGCATCATCTGTTATAAGTGGAGAACCAACTGGCTCATTAGATACAGTTACTGCACAGTTTGCTGTACCTCCACGCATTTCTGGTCCATAAGATGGTAACCAAGAAACTTCTTTTCCTTCTAGCATTCCTGCATAAGTAAGTAATTGCCCCATAGACATAACACCTTGGCCTCCGAAGCCTGCACATATTACTCTAGCTGTAGACATTTACTTCACCTCCTCAACTTCAACATTTTTGAAATTTCCTAATGGATAGTATGGTATCATGTTGTCTCTTAACCATTGTAAAGCATCGTTTGGAGCTAGTCCCCAGTTTGTAGGACAAGTAGATAATACTTCTACTATTCCAAATCCTAATCCTGCTTGTTGAACTTGGAATGCTTTCTTTATAGCTTTTTTAGCTTGTCTAACATGAGCTGGAGTATCAACTGCTACTCTTTCTACAAATACAGCTCCTGTTAATGTAGCTAACATTTCACTTACTCTTATTGGATAACCTTGAGTTTCAGCATTTCTTCCTGATTGAGCAGTAGTAGCTCTTTGTCCAACTAATGTAGTTGGAGCCATTTGTCCACCAGTCATACCATAAGTTGTATTGTTTACAAATATAGTAGTTATTTTTTCTCCTCTAGCAGCTGCATGAACTATTTCAGCAGTACCAATTGAAGCTAAGTCTCCATCACCTTGATAAGTGAATACTGTATTTTCAGGATGAACTCTTTTTATTCCTGTAGCAGCAGCTGGCGCTCTACCATGAGCAGCTTCTTGAGTGTCACAGTTAAAATATTTATATCCTAAAACTGAACATCCAACTGGAACAACACCTACAGCATCACCTAATACTCCTAGTTCTTCTAATACTTCACCAACTAATCTATGGATTATACCATGTGTACATCCTGGACAGTAGTGAGTTTGAGTATCTTGTAATCCTTCAGTTTTCTTAAATACAACAGCCATTATCTAGCACCTCCTGCAACCAATTCTCCGGCAATAATTTTTTTAGCTTTTTCAACTATTTCTGCTGGTGTTGGAGTCATTCCTCCTGGTCTTCCATGGAAGTAAACTGGTAATTTACCTTCTACTGCCATTTTAACATCTTCCACCATTTGTCCCATACTCATTTCAACAGTCAATATGTTTCTAGCATTAGGAATTTGGTTGAATGCTTCGAATGGGAATGGCCATAATACTTTAGGTCTTATAAGACCTGCTTTTATTCCTTCTTCTCTTAATATATCAATTGCGCTTTTTACTACTCTTGAAGTAGTTCCATAAGCTGCAAATACAAATTCAGCATCTTCTGTTTTGTACATTTCGTATTGTACTTCATTCTTTTCCATTGCATCAAATTTTTCTTGTAAATGCCAACAATGGTCTTCTAGTACTTCTGGCTCTAAGTATAGAGAGTTTATTACATTAGGTTTTCTTTTTCCTTTAGTTCCAACAGTTGCCCAATCTTTAGGAGGCAATTCTCTTTTCTTCTCAGGAGCTCTAAATTCAACTGGCTCCATCATTTGACCTATCATACCATCTGCAACTACCATAACTGGTGATCTGTAATAATCTGCAACGTCAAAAGCTTCCATTATCATATCAACAGCTTCTTGAACTGTAGCTGGTGCGAATACTGGAGTTCTGTAGTCTCCATTTCCTCCACCTCTTGTAGACATAAAGTAGTCAGCTTGTGAAGGTTGTATACTTCCAAGTCCTGGACCACCTCTCATTACATTAAGTACAACACAAGGAACTTCTGCTCCTACTGCATATGTTATACCTTCTTGCTTTAAAGCAACTCCTGGTGAAGATGAAGAAGTCATAACTCTTGCTCCTGCACCTGCTCCACCATAAACCATGTTTATCGCAGAAACTTCTGATTCAGCTTGAACGAACGCTCCACCTATTTTAGGTAACTCTCTTGATAAATATTCTGGTAATTCACTTTGTGGAGTTATTGGGTAACCGAAGAAATATTTGCAACCAGCTTCTATAGCTGCTTTTCCAAATGCTTCGTTACCTTTCATAAGTATCTTAGCCATTAAAATTCCCCCTTAAATATTAATTAAATTAATCTCTTTCTACTGTTATAACTACATCTGGACACATAGTTGCACAACTTGCACATCCTATGCATTTTTCCATTTCAAAAACAGTTGCTGGGTTATACCCTTTTTTGTTTATTACATTTGAGTCTAATTGTATGATTTTTACTGGACATGCTTCAACACACAATCCACAACCTTTACAACGTTCTTGATTAAAAGATACTTTTCCTTTAGCCATTTACCTAAGCCTCCTTAAACTTTCTATATATTTGAGCTCAAACTACATCCAGTCTTCTCTCATATATAATTTTATAGGAAAAATTTCTCCTTCTAAATCTTTTGGTAACTGTTCAACAAGATTTTCTAAACATGCAACATATCTTATCGGTATATTACATTTTTCAGAAACTTCTTTTGCAACTTTCTGACCTCTTAAAACATCATCAATAGTAGTAAACCTAATAAGATGAGTATTATTAATTAGACCTGTTACCTTTAATTTAGAAGATTTTTCTATTTCTTTTATATATTGGATAACTTCTTCAGAAGTTTGAGTTTTCTCCCTATTTGCATTTATTACAAAAAGCATATCATAATCGCCTTCTTTTAACAAATGACTAAATCTTCCTATAACCCTAGCACCTACATTATCTCCACCTAAATCTATAACAGAATTGTATGAATGGTCTACCATAGGAGACATTACCTCTGCTGATACTGCTGGTAAATCTAATGTTGGAGCATTAATTGAGCTATCTATTGGTTGTATACCTAAGGATTTCATTAACTCTTTCTTTTCTCTAGTTCTAAAGTATACATTTACCACATCTAAATCGGCTATAGCAACTTTGCCAGAAACCATATCTCTTAACTTAACAACATAGTTCATCGCAAATTCACTTTTACCACTTCCATAGTGACCAGTTATGATTCTTATTCTTTTATCATTAGTTATCATAAACTTGAGCCTCTTCTTCACCAGTTAAAACTCTAAGTCCACCTTGAGCTAATGCAATCATTTCATCTTCACCTGGATAAACTTTTACATCTGCTATAAATTTAACTCTATCTGCAATCATTTCTGTAAACATTTTTGAATATGCGATTCCACCAGTTAATAATATTGCTTTTACATCTCCCTTAAGAACTGCAGCACTAGCTCCTATTTCTTTAGAGATTTGATATGCCATAGCTTCATATACTAATTTAGCTTTTTCATCACCAGCTTCAATTCTTTCTTCAACTTCTCTAGCATCGTCAGTGTTTAAGTATGCAACTAATCCGCCATTACCTTTTATTTTCTTTTTAATTTCATCTTGAGTATATTTTCCACTAAAGCACATTTTTACTAATGCACCTACTGGTAGTCCACCACTTCTTTCTGGAGAGAAAGGTCCTTCTCCATCTAATGCGTTTGCAACATCTACTATTTTACCATTTTTATGAGCTCCAACAGAAACTCCTCCACCCATATGTGCAACTATAAGATTTATATCTTCATATTTCTTGTTTATTTCTCTAGCATATCTTCTTGCTATTGCCTTTTGATTTAAAGCATGTACTACACTTGCTCTACTTATTTCAGGCATACCAGAAATTCTAGCAACATCTTCTAATTCATCTACAACAACAGGGTCTACTATGTATGAAGGAACATTTACTTCTTCACCTATTTGTTTTGCTATTATTCCACCTAGGTTTGAAGCGTGTTCTCCTAAAACTCCCACTTTTAAATCTTCAATCATAGCAGCACTTACTGAATAAGTACCACCTTTTATAGGTTTAAGAAGTCCTCCTCTACCTACTACAGCATCTAATTCAGATGTTTTCTTCTATTACTTATTTACGAAATTCAAATTGGTCAGACACCTTCTCATATTTTCCTATTTCTTCTGAAGAATGTCTTAAAGTTTTTTCAAATACTAAATCCTCATTATCAAATACAGCTATTTTAGTTGATGTCGAACCAGGATTTATTGTTAAGATTTTAAATATTTTGCTCATTTGCCTATTTCCCCCTTAAAATTATGCCTTTGCTGCCATTAAAACACCTAAAGCTATTGAGTTTAGTTTAGTTTCTTCACTGTCTGCTCTAGAAGTTAATATTATTGGTGCTTTAGCCCCAACTATAACTCCTGCATTTTTTGATTTTGAGAAGAATACCAAAGCTTTATATAATATGTTACCACCTTCAATATCTGGGGCTAATAATATATCAGCTCTTCCTGCTACAGGATGATTTATACCTTTATGTTTAGCTGCTTCTAAAGATACTGCATTATCAATTGCAAAAGGTCCACCAACCATACAACCTTTGATTTCTCCTCTTTCATACATTTCTTCTAGTTCTTTAGCTTCAACTGTATCTTTCATTTTTGGATTTACTTTTTCTTTTGCGCATATTGCAGCAACTTTTGGTTCACTTATATCTAATGAATGTGCTACTGTGCAAGCATTTTCTATGATTTGCTTTTTAGTATTTGTATCAGGAGCTAAGTTCATAGCTGCGTCAGTTACGAAAAATAATCTATCATATCCCTCTACATCAAATACTGCTACGTGACTTAATACATTTCCAGTGCTAAGACCTACTTCTTTATTTAAAACTGCTTTTAGTATTATTGATGTGTCTACTAAGCCTTTCATTACCATGTCGGCTTTTCCTTGTGAAACTAATTCAACAGATTTTAGAGATGCTTCTGCTAAATCTTTTATATCTATCAGTTCATAATTTTCGATATCCATGTCTATGCTTTTTGCAATTTCTTTAGTCTTTTCTATATCTCCTACTAAAATGGCATTTGCTATTTTTTCTTTTCTAGCCATTTCAACTGCCATTAAAACTTCTTTATCTTGGCAACATGCTACTGATATAGTTTTAGGTCCTCTTTCTTTTGCAAACTTAATTACTTCTTCAAAACTTCTCATGCATTTCCACCTCATCTTGAATTTTTTGAAATAGAACTTTTTATATCTCAATTAAATTATAACTCGTTCAGCAACGTTTTCCTAGAGATAATTGAAATATTTAATTCAAAATATTTATTTAAATCTATTTATCAGTCTTTTTTCATATATCTAGCGCTTTTTAGATTTAACAAATATCTCATTGTCCTTATTTTATAATATAACTAAAATAAACAAGATGCAACAAAAACATAAAATTAACAAACTTAATTTTATAGGTTTTTTTGTCGCATCTTGTAACAACTAAATATTCGAAATATTTGTTCATTCCACTTCAACAATATTAGGTTCTATATTTATTTTTTTAAATTGATATGTTGTTTCATATTTTATTTTATATTTACTATCTTCCTCAGGGCCTTGTGATAAATCAATATATAATGAAATATCTTTTTTATTTAACTTACTCAAATCCTCCGTTGACTCTACAACAACTTTTATATCTACATCAGAAATTACATTTGGATTATCCATATTTGTTGGGATATTTCTTAATTCAATATCTCCCGCATTATATAAAAATTCTGCACTCAATTGTTTTGTATCATTTAATTTAATTGTTATAGAGCTATCCTCAAGAGTTATACCCTCTGGAATTTCTAAGCTAACTTCTTTTTCTTCACCATTAGCCAAATCAGCTAAGTCAATAGGTTTTGTCTTAATATAACTTATTTTGTCTATATCTTCTTTCTTTCCTTTTATTGTAACTTGTTCCTTACTTAATTTATAGTTTTTCAGTACATCATTATCTTTATTATCATTTAGACTTACTCTTATTGGGACAATTTTTTCCTTCAATAGCTCTATCTTTGCAGTCACAAAGGATGAACTTAATGTTACTCCTTCAACCTTAGTTCCATCACTATTTAATGGTATTAATTGCAATTTTTTAGAAAAATCATCTGTCTCATTACCAACATCTAGATTAGCTCTTACACTTTTGACTTCTTTAACTAGAGTTCTTGGACCTGATACATCGACAAATTCCTTACTAAGTTCAATTTTATTTATATTTCTTTTTGAATTTCCACTTACTTCTACCTTTATATCTCTTTTTTCTTTTATGTTTTTTTCAAGATTTACTACTAAAACATCATGCTTAAATTCTAGAGTAACACCTTGAGGAATATTTGCTTTTAAATATACTTCCTTCTGTCCTTGTATTGGGTCTTCAATGGTTCCATATACATGTATATCTTCTTTTTTAACACTTTGTACCTTTGATAAACTACCTTTTATATATACATCTGCTGTTAATTTTTCGTCTGGATATATAACAAGATTTTTATCCTTTAAATCACTCATATTACTTATAGATACAGGTATATCTTCAAACCCTTTAGTTTCTTCAGGGTCAACTACAGCCATAACATACATCCATAATGCAATTGCACTTAAAAATGATATTATTTTTATTTTGGTATTATTTTTTAGTCTATTTATCATTTAAATATACCACCTTTGAAAAAACTTCTTGTTTCTGTATTTGTTTTTAAATTACTACGTAATATATTCATCATTCTTTCTCTAGAAATATCTCTATATAACTTACCTGCTTTAGCAATTGATACGCCACCTGTTTCCTCTGATACAATCAAAGTTATACAGTCAGACACCTCACTTACCCCTATTCCTGCTCTATGTCTAGTGCCCAAATCTTTACTTAAATCCTTACTTTCTGTCAATGGCAAAAAACATGCAGCTGCTTTTACCTTAGAATCTCTAATTACAACAGCTCCATCGTGTAATGGTGTATTTGGTATAAATATATTTATTAATAGTTGCCTAGAAATTTCAGCATCAATAATAGTTCCTGTATTTATTATATCACTTATTCTAGTTTCTCTCTCCATTATGATAAGAGCTCCTATTTTTTGTCTAGAAAGTGAATATAAAGCTTCTACAATTTCTTCTATATTTCTATTGAGAGTTTCTTCAGAAGTATTTACATTCTTTCCAAATAAATTAAACTTTGCTCTTCCTATATGTTCAAGTCCTGCTCTAAATTCTGGTTGAAAAATTATAAGAGCAGCTATAACTCCATAATCTAAAGCTTTAAGAGATATCCAATAAACGGTATGCAATTTAAAGGTGTTACTAAGTTGAGTTGCTAATAAAAGAAATATTATACCTTTAAACACTTGTTCTGCTCTTGTATCTTTTATAAACATAAATATTTTGTAAAAAATATACGCTACTATAGATATGTCAATTAAATCATATATACTCATTCTTAATATTATATTAAAAAATCCATTTAAAAAAGAATTTATATCTAACACAGTTTTATCCTCCTGTTTGATAACTTCTTAATTATTTACACTAAGTATTATACTATATAAATCTAACTCTATACAAACTATTTAACTTTTATGTAAATAATTCTAGTTTTATATTTGGAGATTGTTAAATAATCTCTAAACACATTAAAAATATCAACTTAATAAATACATATTTCTTATTAAAGTTAGTTTTTACTCAAATAACTCAAACCATCAAGGCGCGAATACAAAATAGTACTCGCGCCTTAATTCAGTTTTATGTTCTAAAATATCTTAATATATCTTTGTTTAATATATATTAATTATTATAAATTCTATAATCCACTTATTAACTATAAACAAATACAAAATCTAAATATTACTTATCATCAATATTATTCCATTAGATTCATTTTTATATTAAAGTAATAACTTATTTCATATCTAGATTAGATAAATTTATTTTAATATCTTACTATAAACTATCATTAAAACTTATTATGTATAACTAGATATAATCTCCTACAGTGAAAATAATACACAATACCTAAAGTTATATATCCATTTCACAGTATAATAATTTATTTAGTATAACTTATAAATATTACATTAAATTGTAAATTCACTATAGTCTCTAATTTTTTATAATTTCTTATACTTATTGTTTAGACAAAAATATGCTCATGAATCTCTTTATAAATAATTTCATAAGTTATTTCAATATATAAATACCATAAAGTATACAATATAATGTATATAACTCTTACTAATTAGTTATATTTAACTGATGCCTTCATAAACATCTTGTAGACTATTATACATTACCCTCCGTATGTTTACAATATTAATGAATATACTGTAACTCTATTAGAATATACTGTAATTTTTACATAGTTTAAAGTTTATAAATAAAAAGACACAGGTAATATACATGTTTCCTGTGTCTTTTTAAACAATATAAAAGTTTACTATAATTTATAGTAAACTTTTCTTAATGAGCGCACAGGGATTCGAACCCCGGACACACGCCTTAGAAGGGCGTTGCTCTATCCAGCTGAGCTATGCACCCACATTACAACATAAACATAAAATTTGGAGCGGGAAACGAGATTCGAACTCGCGACTTCAACCTTGGCAAGGTTGCGCTCTACCACTGAACTATTCCCGCTTATTTAATTTGGCGACCTGGAAGGGGCTCGAACCCTCGACCTCCAGCGTGACAGGCTGGCATTCTAACCAACTGAACTACCAGGCCGCAAATGGTGGGACCAACAGGGCTCGAACCTGTGACCCCCTGCTTGTAAGGCAGGTGCTCTCCCAGCTGAGCTATGGTCCCATTTTTGGAGCGGGTGAAGGGGATCGAACCCTCACAGCTGGCTTGGAAGGCCAGAACTCTACCATTGAGCTACACCCGCATATTTAATTGGTG
>OCQD01000026.1_pt1 | contig 139660 bp, 133 predicted proteins | sample 1480711 | NCBI WGS metagenome assembly OCQD01 (sample SAMN05301477, study PRJEB22388) | human gut metagenome | isolation source: Infant 1 DOL 21 gut | host: Homo sapiens | place: USA: Pittsburgh, Magee-Womens Hospital of UPMC | collected 2013/2014 | reverse complement strand
TGCTTTCAAACATTCGTTCTATTTCAGATTCAGCAATTCCCGTTACTTGAGAAATAACTTTCGCTGTTTCTTTGTTAAATAAATGCAGTTCTTGTAACTTTTCTCTTTGCCACTCTAATATGTCACCACTGCCATTTTTTAAACGCTTAGCAATGATTCGTATTAATTCACCCTCTAATGATTGATAGAGGTGTGACATGTTAGAGGACCATAAATCTAATTGATGAGGTGTTATCATTATTCCTCATCTCCCAACTCTTTACTAACTCTAAACTCTTCAATTTCAGATGGATCTAATCCAGCTTCCTCTTCTTGAATACGTTTATACCACTTCGAGGCTTCTTCATCTGTCAATTTGAATATCCCTTTTAGCGCTTCTGTTACTGGTACTAACCCAGCTATTTTCGCTTTACTGAAAAATTCTAGCTTTTGGTCTAAATTAGAAAAAATCCCGTCGTCGAAGTCCACGCTGATTTCTTCAAAGTCAGGTATTTTACCTGTGTACAACGACTTTCCTTGGTATATGGTTCTTTTTGCTAATTCTAGTGTAGAAACTACCAAGCCCTTGATGAACTTTTCTACTTCGTTACACTGCATATTACGCGTACGATAAGTTAAAGAGTTCTCGCTTGCTACTTCTGTTGCAGTTTTCACGGATTTCCCGTCGAAACTAAACGTACCAACACTAAGTTGCATTTGCATTTCTAATGTTTTCATAAACTGATTGATAGCCGAAATGTACTGTTCTGTTCGAATGTCGTTTGTAATGTCTTTAATTAGTTCACTGTCTTGTTCCATTCGCATTGGTCGATAGATATTAACATCTGGATCAAAAATCGGTTTCATGCTGTTCCCTTGTTCATCTGGATGATAATCGAGTACATGGTCACTTACAATAACTGTTCGCTGCCCCATTCGTATCTCCCAGTTAAATTGATCATACGCATCGTTGATTTGCTTGAGAGTATTTACTGAATTGTCACATATACCTATCCCTAAAGGACTGTACAAACTAAAGTTATTAAACCCAGCTGGTTTTAAATAATTAAACAGCGGTTTCTTCATGTCTGTTATGTTCGCTGATTCTGACAGCCCTTCATATTGCCCGTTATAGCCAAGTTGTACCCTCTTGCCTATCTTGTTCGCTTCCTCTGAACGGTATAACTCATTGGTAATTTTTACATTCCCGTTTATCCATTCGTGGAATTCTAAAAGCGTATAGTACACTGTCTTACTATTTTCAGTTTCAACCGTTTTAAAAAGCATGACGCCTTCAGAAATGCCGTTTGTTGTTGAACGTAACGGATAAAAGGCATTTGCTAACGCCCAAGAAAACTCCATTTCACCAGTATTCATATCAACGTAAGGACGTATCGCAAGACCACCTGCTGCAAACATTGGTTCTAAATACCTTGTCATATTCTTTTTAAAATCATTGTGTTCGAATACGTGTTGTATATATTCATTTGCTTGTTCATCATCTACTTTAATGTCTACTTGTTCATTAAAGACTAAACTAGCCATCATTTCTGCCGTTAGCTTTCTCATGTTTAAAGCCATATACTTACGTTTTCTTATTTCGTTATTCGAATTAACATATTCAATAACGCCATAGTCGTTTCTATACTCTTTAAAATCTTGTTCAATCCGTTGTAATTCTAACGGGTCTATATTTACTTTTGGATGATCGTTAATGCTCGTTAATTCTTGCCCAGTCAATGCATAGCCTCCTCTCTTAAATAGTCCTTTCACAGCTTCAATAAACTTCATTAGCGTTTTAACCTCCAATCTCTTGCGTTGTCTAGGCATGCATACTTGAAAGCATCCACGCTGTGGTCAAACTCTTTAATTACTTTTGGATCATCTGAATTTAAATAGCGTTCATCAAATTGGTATCGTTTGTGTTCTTCAACAAATAATGTCAGGTCATCACAATTAGGCAATCCTGTTTTAAGCGTAGATTTCAAATAATAAAAACGCCCTTGCGCTAATAAGTCATGGACGTAGTCAATCATATCGATATTCTTTTTCTTTGCTACAGGGTGCCATCTTTTCCCGTAATCTTTAAAGTATTGATTCCTCAAACCGCCTTCTGCGCTATCTATTGTTCGCTGTATAATTCGGGCATTCCCAACAGAGGCATGCTTAGAGGTTCGTTCGATGAACTCGTGTAACTCTTTAGATAAATCACTCGGCGCTTTTTTTACCGTCTTTCCTTGCGGACTGTAATAGTACATGTTAAGCAATATCACATTTCCTTTAGCAGTTAGACCAAAACATAAGCAAACAGTTGCTGATGTTTGATGCCCTACGTCAGTTGCGTAATACAAGCCGACTATTCTATCGTCATCTGGTAACGTATCAAGTTCATGAAAGAGGTCGATATTGTAAACATTTGTTCCAAGTCCTACAGGCTCACCTAAGTATAAATACCTGTAGTAATCAATGTCGTTTTCTTTTATGCGGTTAATATCTTCTAGCATTTGGTCTGTTACAAAACCTAGTTCATCATTCAGATAACTAGATTCGTGAACCAGATAGTTTTTTTGCCCTTTTAACGCCTCTGACCACTCATTAATCCATGAATAGGGATTTCTTGGTGGGTTATAACTCCAAAAGAACTGAACCGTATCGGCCAGTGGGTGTTTTTGTCTCATAAAAGTAGTATTCGACTGATCAAATTCTTCGGCGTTTTTAAATTCAGCCGCTTCCTCATACCAAACAGCGATAATATTGCCTATGTCATTCGATTTCAATTTCTGAAAATCGTCTTGACCATAAAAATAGAATGTAGAGCCTGTCTCTTTGTGCGTAATTTTAAAGGGAGATACCGTACAAGTAAACTGATCCATCAAACCAAACTTATTTAATGCCCATTGTATTTTTAAATAGACACTATCGCGTATTGTATTAGCCACTTTACGAATAACAACTACGTTCGCCTTCTCGCCTGTCAAAAGGTATTTAATCATCATGTAAACCAACAATAGCGCAATTACTGACGATTTAAACGAGTTTCGGCCACCCTTTAATATGTTATACGGCTTTTTCGTTTTCCAAACCGATTTAAAGTGAGGATTAACTTCTTTTTGAATGTGAATTTTACTCATCGACGTCGCTCCACTCATCAATAATAGTCACTGACAACTGTCCAGCGTTATCTTTTTGCATACCTTTTTCTATTTTCATTGTTTGAGCAGTTATAAATGAAATACGACTATCACTTATAGCAAGTTCTTTTTGTTGTTTAATCGCCTTTATTAATTGATTGCTAACACGAGTTAACGCATCTTCAATTGCTAAGATGTCATCTAACTTTCTAAATGTCTTACGAGTTATTTGTACATCTTTCAAAACTTCTCTTTTAACAGTAACCATTTTCCCATCAATTACCGATGGCTCTTTAACTTTCCGAAGCTGCTGCAAACGTTCAACTTCTTCATCATTTAAGCCAGCCTCTGCATCTTTTATGCGTTTAAGCATTCTATATTGGCGAATTTTCAGGATTCTTATTTCTTCATCCAAAATAAAAAAAGGATCATCATTCATATTAGAATAGATGTTCTTTTCTTCGTCAGATAACATATCGGCAAATATTGTTTCATATTCGCCAGTTTTAATAGCATTCTTATTACCTTTAGGAGGAGAACCACCTTTGTTCCCTTTAGCATTTTTATTACCTGATGGCGCTCCACCTTTATTGGTAACGTTACTATTCGATTTAGTAACGTTACCTTTTAATTCCTCCGCCCATTTATCAACAGATTTCCATTTCCTGATTTGAGAATCAGACACATTTAGTTCACTAGCTAATTCTTTAAGAACCTTTTTACCACCTGAATCTAGCCATATTTTTTTAGCTTCATCACGACGAGGGTCTCTTTTTCTAGCCATCCATTAACACCACCTCGCTTTTCGCTTCAATAGTTGAGTTTGTTTTCAATTATTTACAATCATAATTCTTTTAACTGACTTTCAATTTCAATTAAGTCTTTTAGGTCCTTAACTGTATTCAATTTAATCTGACCTGCTTTAAAGTTGCTTATCCATTGAGCCTTTGCAGCCCTGATAATCTTGTTGTTTTCTTCCGCAACCTTTTGCTTTTCTAAAGCTTGTTGAACTTCATAATCAAATGTTTCCATTGTAGAATACCTCGCACTATTATATAATGCTAAAAGACACGGAGGGTGTCGAAAATCCACGCGTGGGAATTCTCTGTGTCTTCGGGGTATTCGTATCTCGTTGAATTGAGGCAAGTGTTAGCGCACTTGTCTCTTTTTATTTAGCGTTTGGATAAGGTTTTGATAATTTAATGATTTTTTTACGTATCTTTTTATTTAGTGGCATTAAATATTTATGTTTACCTTTTGATTCATAAATGGAAGCTTTTGGATCCACATGTTTATGCAAAAATTCTAGCCTTTGAGACCCCGTCCCATACTTGGCATGAATAGATTTAGGATGTGTCTTTTTTCCATTAACAATGAAATAACGTTCTCCATCTGTCTTTCCAGTATATATCCAGTTTGTTGCTTGATAGATACCTCCATGATGGTTTTGGTCTGTATCTGCATAGCTTACTATTAATTGCATGCTTGGATTAAATTCTTTTAGGAACCTAATTGCTTTGGCCAAAATTTCAGATACAAACGACTTGTGATTGGTTAAAGCAACCCTAGTTAGTTCACAGCATTCTGTTTGTTTCAATCCATATGGGCTTCCTATGCTTTTATTTGCACCTCTACTAAAAATTACTACTCCTATAAATTGGCCATCTTCCCATGCTCCTATTTTAATGAGCTTTCCAACAGGCACACTTTTGCTGTAATGAAAGTGCGTGCAAGCATACTTTGTAGCTTCATGAGTGGCCCAATCAACTTTCAACATCTCTTAAATCGAACTCCTCTCCACAACAAGGGCATTTAACAAATTTCGGTTCAAGTTTCGTCAAGTCTCCTTGGTCATCAATACTACCTGGTTCAAAATTTGGTATGTCAGTACTTTCAATTAAATTTTCTAATTCTTCGTTGTCAAACCCTGTTAACTCCAAATTATCTGCAGTTAGTTCATTAAGCAATTCTGTTAGTTTATCTTCATCCCAATTTCCAGAAATCTTATTTAAAGCTATGTTTAGAGCTTTCTCTTTATCCAATGGTAAATCAACCACAGAAACCTCTATCTCATCAAATAGGCCCAATTCTTTTGCAACAGTAACGCGTTGATGTCCACCAACCAAGTTTCCTGTATTTTTATTAAAAATGGGAGGGTCAACAAAGCCAAATTCTAAAATTGATTGTTTAAGTTTTTCATATTCTGCCATACCTGGCTTTAATTCAACTCTAGGGTTGTATTCGGCAGGATGTAGTTCTGATAACTTCATCTTTTTAAATTTCATTTCTAATCCCTCATGTTTCGCTTGATATTTTCTTGAATGTTCTTCTCATCAAAATAGCCATGCCCACAATAAACTAGCTTACACGCATCAATTTCCTTTGGCGTGGCTTCTCTCGTCATTTCAATAATTGAAGCGTTCTTCTTTATCTGTACAGACATAACAACGCGCATCGAAACAGTTGAGCGGTTCGACTGTGGATATTTATGTGTTAGCGATACATACCAATAGCTTTTCATATTTTTCTCTCCTAGTTGTTTTATGTACTTGATTCAATAAATCACTTCTTGCTATACTATTTATGGGTAGCAACTCCTTTTTGTAAATAGCAATCAACAAAAATTGTGCACGAATGCTACCTAGCTACTAGATCCCATAGTCTAGTGGCTTTTTTATGTACAAAAAAAGACCACTCATTTTTATTGAGTAGTCTAAAGATTTGTATTAGACTGCCTAGCCAATCTAACACTTATTTAACAATACTAGGTTGCTAGCCACTTTATCCTGTTTCCGCAGGCTGGCTAATTCTGAAAGGAGGTGAACCGATCGTTAAAGTAAGAAACATTTATTGACGATTCTTTTATTTAAGTAGCTATGCTACCTACTGGAACAATAGGACTCGAACCTATACCAACGATTTTGGAGACCGCTGCTCTACCAGTTAAGCTATATCCCATTAACACTCACAAACCTGTAGAAAAAAGAGAGGAATTACACCTCATTTCTTTATTTTTGAGAACGTATGATTTGTGAGTGATCATTGCAACTTACATAGCGCTATCTTGACAAGTGCTTTCAGCGTACGTCTACGTGTAAGCTTAATGCCAAGTTTATTGCAATATTTGCTACCTAGACTAAACGAGACAGAAAGAACTGGACTTTCCACATCCTTATTCTTTATTTTTTTGTAGGTAGCCTCCAAAGATAAGCGAAACGGAGCTAAGATAGGTAATGCATGCCTTACCCTCGTCTCCTTATCTTTCGACACTACCATAATAACATCTAAATATTGATAAAAACCGCCAACTTTCCGCCAAAAAACCGCCAAAAATTTTATTTATATGCAATTATTTTTCCATTTCGATACGCTTCGGCAAATTCAATTAAAGCATCTGATTTCATTCGTTGAATACTTCTTTCGGAATATCCAACTTCCCTAGCTATCTTGTAATTAGAGTAATGGTCCTGCACACAGAAACTATAATGCAAAATTTGTCTGCTAGTTAGGCTTAATGCCATAAGCGCAGATAAAATTGCGTCTCTTTCTGCTTCTGCATCTGCTAATTGTACTAGCGCATCTTCTGCTTTGTTCCCATGACTTTGGCTTTTAGGCATATCTGTAATAATTGGTGATTTTAAATCTATCAAAGAGCGACCAGCTATTCGCTCTAAACGTCTAAAATTCTTCAACACATTTCTAGCATTCGCTTTTGTTTGTCGAAAATCTACTTCTTTTAGCAATTGAATCAAGTGAAATCGCTCCTTTTGTGGTATAATAATAACGACTTTTCCACAAAGTTACCCACACATTATCCACAGCCAGAGCAATCTGGCTTTTTTGTTGGCAGCTTTCTTTACTCATGATAAAATATTTTTATTGTGACCAATGTTTGGGGTAGAGTAACCTCACATATCACAAGCTACCACTTTTCTGGTAAAATATTCTTCTTAGTCAACCAGTGGTCGGTTGGCTTTTTTGTACTTGATTTTTTATAATCAATTTGATATAAAGATATTGAAAAAAATAAACTTAATATTATTTCTTACAGAACTACCTAGCGGAAACTAGGTAGTTTTTTTATACTATCATTTATTATTCTTCCAATGCCCATCCCATTAATTTACTCATTTCAAATACTACATTTCGTCTTACTCCAGTTGAAATACCTAGATAATTAAATTTTAAAACATCCCATTCTAAATCAGTTGTAACTGTTTCAACATGCCTAACATCTTCAAACTTCATTGTTTCACCAGTCGGTAGCCATATGATCAAACTTTTTGATTTTTCCATTTATTATCCCTCCACCTTCACAGCAAACGGCCAATAGCGCTCATCAATTGCTTTGATTACTGATTCAGTAAGTTTATATGCTGAATCGTGCCAATTTGTTAGTTCTTCATACTCAACAAGTCTAGCATCAGTTCTACCACTAAAAAGTTGCACTAAATATTTATGGTCAATAACTACTTTATACAACTGTTCTTTCTCGACTTCGTAGCCGTTATCAATGGCGCTCATTAGTTTTACTTTATTTTTTGGAACTGTAAGCCAGCTCTCTATTTTTTCAGTTAAAAACGAGTATTCTTCATCATAGTACCGCTCTAACTGTCTGCCGATGAACGTCATGAAAACAGCACCAGAATTTAACTTAACATTACTGATTTGACCTCTTAAACCATCAAGCCAATCTGCCACAAATTTCTCTTCATGTGAAAATATGACTTTTCCCTGTACTTTGAGTTCTTTTATGACCTCAATTGCTGCATTTACTCCATCGTCATAACCTCTTGACCATTCATCTTCTGCATCGCAGCCTCCGATATCATAGAGCGCTTGAATTAAATCTTCTTTTTCTTGTTTATTCATCGCTGCCCCTCCCAAAAAAGTCAACATTTCCTAGGATTTCTAATTCTCCATCTGGGTAAACATCTAACCAATCATGAGCACCAATAAAATTATTAAAGGCATTCAAACCTTTTGTTTTATGATGGTGATTTACTCCAAAACCGACTAATAAAATTTCACCTCGTAACGTTCGAACAACGTCATGATATTTAATTACTTTACCGTTCTTGTCTTTTACCTCTTCAACACAATTTTTGTAATTTTCATAACTTATTCCGCTTCCTCCTCAATACATTTAAACAAGCCCTCTGACTTCTTTAATATTTCTCTTTCCCTTTTATATACATTTTCTTCAAAGAAAGCTTTTGCTTCTTCGTTATTACTTATGTCAATTTCAATATATTCATCTTTGAAAGCTTCTTTAAAGCTCATTCTGCGACCTCCAATAGCTCTGGGTTCTCGTGAATATTTCCGAGTATTTCTAAAGAACTAGTTCCATCAAAAGTATTAGAAACATCAATAAAATCATAGTTGTCATCTGGTTCTATTCCATCGATAAAAATTGATAACAGTCTCTTTTAACGATACCTAGGTAGCTATATTCTCCATCTCGATACTGAACAATATCACCCTCAAAAATTTCAACGCCGTTCTTGTCTTTCAAGCCTGTTGATTGCATGAGGATCACATCTTTAAATTCTCGTGTCAACGTATGCCTATTCTCATGATCTCCATTATCAGCCTCAAGCCAAACTGTTTTTTTCTCAAAGTCAATTTGATTAACTTTCATCATTTTTTTATATTTCTTATCCCACGCTCTAAACTTTGGAATCATCTTCTTCACTCACTTTCTAAAATAGTGACAGCTGTTCTCCAGTTCATATAAATAGCCCCATTGGGATATTTGACAACATTTTTTCCTGCGCAACTTCGTACATCTCTTTCTTTATTTCAAATCCATAAGCATTTCTATTGAGTTCTGCCGCAGCTCTAAGCGTAGAGCCACTACCAGCGCATGGATCTATTACAACATCCCCATAATCTGTGAAAATTTCAATTAACCGTTTAATAACGGGTACCGGTTTTTGTGTCGGATGTATTTTTGGGTAGCTGTTATCCGTTTCCCATTCAAACCAATTTAGAACCATACGGCCGTCGTTATTGAATTTGGGAAGTTTTTCTCTGTAAAGAACTAGTGCATATTCTGTAGCCCCTACGATCCTCATATTTGCTTTTAGTACTTGAGGACTGGACTTCTTAATAAAAACTAGTGGAATGTGATTTTTAAAGCCGTACCGTTTACCATAATCAATCACCATTTGAAGCTGTTGAAAAGCGCAAAATACAATCATAGCTGGCGCTTTTCCAACTTCTTTAGGTTCTTTCTTTAACATTTTTGAGCAAAAATGCATAAACTCTGATATTCTAAAATTCTCATCGGTGTCAAAAAAGCTTTTATTCGCTTTATCCGATTCTCCATTTTCAATTTTTCCACCCTCATACCATGCAGAACTGGATGCATAAGCATTTTTACCTAAGTTGTACGGTATGTCTGCAATAACTAATTGTGCTTTCGGTATGCCGTATCGTTTATAATTTTGAAAATGATCGTTAAATAATTGTATTTTCGGTTCTCTCTGCATAATTTCAAAGGAGTAAAGAATTCTTTGTGGTCGACCAAACCTCCACTCCTTTCGCTTATTTCTTCTTTATTTCAGCTAACTTTTTCGCAACACTTTGCCCGTTTTTGTTGCATAACGGACAATAAAAACCTTTTTGATGTTTCAACTTATCTTTTTCCCAGACAATCATCTGTCCCTTGCATTTTATACATACCATCGCTTTTCCCTCGCTTACTGTATGTGCCGTTTGCAATAGCTTTTTCTTTTAGTCTACGTTTTTTCTTTTTGATTTTAGATTTAGTTTTACCCATTCACTTTGATCGCCTTTGTCAAATCAAATCCTAAAGCGTTTGGATGACCTTCCACTTCTTCTGGTTTTACATGGTAAACATCTGTTTCAATGTTAAAGCCTCCAACTTCGGCAGCTTTTCTTAACACATGACCATTCCAGCTTTTTCGATAGCCCGTTTTTTTATTTGCCTTAGGACTTACACAACTTCTAGCGCCTTCTTCAGTGGCTTCGCACGGTAAAACAAATAACGCTTTGTTCTGTTCGTCTAAATACAGTTGGACCCATTCTGGTTTGTTCAATCGTTGAACTACTGGACCACTTAAAGCCAGACCGCTTTTTGAGATCGTTAAACATTCCTCTGCTTTTACTCCAAAATTTCCTGAAATAAGTAACGTTGCTGTATTTAAATTAAATTTCATGTGTTTTGTCTCCTCTACTTTGTTATTTTCTTTTCGCTTAATTATGTTTTCTATGCCATTTGCCTTTCGCCAGTTTTGAAATGTGGTTGTTCCCAGTCCGAGAGCTTTCTTAATATCGTTTACTTGATAACCTAAGTCTAATAAGCGCTGGTATTCTTCTTTCGTTAGCTTATCGGGATCTATTTTTGGTAGTGGTCGCTTATCGTTTATAAGATTAGAATTCAGTTGTTTTGATAATCTCTGGACCTCTTCCACGATTTCTGAATTATTCATCCACGATTCATCATCACCAGTCAAAAAAAGAATTCTATGACGAATGGCTCTTTTTGTTTCTCTGAGTTTGTTTTTCGTCATTCCTTTTCCTCCAAACTCATAATTTCAATTTCTGTTCGTGGTCGCATGCTGTACAACTTTTGGCAAACCATCACAGCAATTTGACCATCGTTTTTATATAAAATACCTTCGGCAGCATCAGTGACTGCTTTGAAATAGTTGTCCAAGTCAGGTTTCTTATCGCAATATTTTCGCTCTAATTCCACTTCTAAGCGTTTCTTTTTAGAACTTAATAGAGATTTAGGGGCAGCGATGTAAAACGTAATATGCGTAAAAATAGCCCCTTTTTCAATCAATTCTGGTTTTGTCTTTCGTAGATACGCTTTTACCTTTTGTTTATAGGCTCTCATAGCGCTATCTTCGTAGGTTTGAACATAATTCCCACGTCTAGCAAATCTTGGGCGACTTTGTGGTTTTGGTTCAATCGGTAGAATAATTCGCATCTCTTCCACCTCGAGCCTTACAAATCGGCTTCTTTGACGAATACTCCGTTTACCATTTTTCCTTGGCGTTTTTTAATTTCGCTATATGCTTGATTTAAGCATTCATATAAATCCATGTTATTTTGCATAGCGAGAATAATTAACGTCACAACCACATCACCAATACCATCTCTTAGGTCGTTTTCGTTGTTTCTTGCCAATGCAGCGCCAACTTCTCCGACTTCCTCAATCACTTTTAGCATTTGCTTTTCGGGTTCCGCTTTATCTAAACGCTTTTCTTTCGCCCATTCTTCCACTAATTTAACTAATTCATTCATCTAAAATTCCTCCCCGAAATCTAATTCACGTTTTAGCTTGCTGTGAATCGATTCTAGCTCTTTTTTGTATTCTTTGACTGTTTGTATTGTTTTACCACTAGAAAGCACATAATCGCGTTCTATTGCGACGAGAGCCTTACTTAAATTGCCATAATAACCAATCAAAGCGAGTGATTCTTTTTGTGTACCGTCTTTATCAGTCAAAATGGTTAACTCTCCGTGTTCGTTTCGTCTCGCTTTATTTACGATTACTTGCTTATCATCACTAGTAATTCGATAATCAAGTACTCTCATTTCAATCATGACTTGCCCTCCAAAAATTCTTTTATTTGCCTATCAAGTTCAGCTTGCTTTTCTGGTGATAGTTTTTCCTCTTCTTGTTTTGGTTCATTTACCCAATCTGGTAATTGCTCTTGTCTAACTGGAGGATTCGTATATCTTGCTTGCGTTGTCGTTTCAGACAAGTCGTATTCATCGTTAAAACGTTCATCACGTATCCAGCGGAACAATTCTTGTGGATGATACCAGTCGTTTAATTTGATATACTTAAGATAAGCTTTGTATCCTGTTTTAAACCGTTCGAAGTCTTCATCTGACTTAATTTTCTTTAAGAATTGCTCTTTGGCTTTTTTCTTATTGGTTTTCTTCGGATATGTTTTCCAAACTTTTTCAAATAATTCAGACATGGTTGAACTTTGTTCAACGCTATATATATTCTTTGTATTATTCTTTGTATTATTAATTAATGTATTATTATCTTTGGCGTTTTCGCCTATACCCCTATAGTTATTTTCACCTATACCCTCTAGTTGTTTTCGCCTATATCCCTCGGTAATTTTAACTACACGTCTTTCTATAGATTTTGTACCTGGTTTATATTGATAACTGACATCAATGTATCCCTTTTCTTTTAATCCAGATATAAGTTTAGAAACCCTGTCTTTACTTAGACCGAAAAAATTTGAAAAATACTCATTGCTAGCGAAACATCCATCGTCATTATCAAGACTATCTATTTCAACGATTAGAAATTTTTCAGTCCAACTCAGTTCTTTATCTAGCCAAACATTTTTAGGAATCCAAATACCTTTAAACGCTCTTTCCATTTGTTACCCTCCAATGTTTAATTTCTTTATTGTCTCTTGGTTTAATTTAATTCCTTTAACATGATATTTAGCTTTAAATGCTTTTATTCCTATATCGTGTTTTTCTTTATGATGGCAATGACATAAAGATGCAAATGTATATTCTGTATGGTCAACTTTCCTTCTGCTTCTTCGTCCTAACGCTTTATCAAAATGATCAATCTCTGCGCTAGTTTTTCCACAAATGCAGCAAACACGCTTAGTAATACATTTATAAAAATAATATTCTTGGTTTCCTGGCAAAATATCATAACCTTTTTTAAAGGGAATGCTATTTTCAAAAATATAATCAAGAATTATATTTGCTAAAATTGTTGCATCGTCTACCGTGTTTTTTGATTCCTTTTTTAAGCTCATAGGATAACCTCTAAGCTCTTCAAAGTGTGAATAGAACATATCCTTCAACAAAGAGGTTTTATCCCCTGTTTCTCTGCTAATATCTCCTAACAACGCATATATAAAGTTTCGTTGTGCTGCAGTAAATTGCCTTGGATCGATAAAACGAATTTCAACTTCCCTTGGTCCGTCATATCCGTAGTACATTGTTTTAAGCCGTTCAATGTTAATTACTTCGTTTATGTCCGCAGTTATCCTTTGACCTTTTAAAGATTTAATAACTGCGGAATAAACGTTGTTTAGGTTCATTCAACCACTTCCACTTGAATGCCGTTATTAATAATAAAATTGTTTAACGCAACTAACTTTTGATGCTCTGCTGTTAGTCTTAACGTAACTGTTTTCTCTTGTTGTTTTCTGCTGGTTTTTGGTACTTCTTCTGTGATGATTTCGCCTGTTTCAGTGTCAACTGTTTTATTGTTGATTGTTTCAGTTTTCAAGGCAGCAATAGCATCGTCGTGCTCTTTTTTTGCTTTTTCTCGTTCTTCTTGTTCTTTTTTTAAAGCAAAGGCTGAATCAATTTCCTTTATCAATTCTGATGCTGTACGCCCGCTATCAATCAAACCAACCCAAGAATATGGTTCTAAACCAACCGCTTTAGTATAGTTTTCAATTATTTTTTTATCGTTCTCAATACGTTCTTTTTCATTGGCTAATGTTGTCATCACAGATGCAATTTCTTCAATAATTTTTTTAGTTGGCTCTCCTTTAGCTGTAAAAGAAGTCTTGTTAAGCCATGAATTGGAAATTTCAATTTCCTCCATTGATACATTATAGTTTTCAGACATTTCATCGATTACTGTTTGAATTTTTTCTAATCGCTTCTGACGTTCCGCTTCTTCATATGCTTGAATATTTTTATTGATTTCATCGCTAACATCTTCAATTTGGCTCATATATTTTTTTATTTTTTTCTCAAAATCTTTTAACGGCTTATTATATTGATTTTTAACCGCTTTACGTTGATCATCTAGCAACGTCGCAACTTTGTTTAAGTCTGCTCTTGCTTTTTTTGCTTCTGGAATGTTTTCATCAGTAAAAATCATTGTTGAATAGTGACTAACGGCGCTATCGACCATTTCAGCCAATTGTGTTTCATTTTGAATAGTGATTTCACTAGCTTTAAAATCAACATTAAATTGCAAATCTGTTGTTAATTCGTTTGTCATTATTTTTGCCCCCATGTAATGTTTTCTTCTGGTTGTGGCTGGAATTGTTGTATCCATTTCCTCAAAACTCCAATAGCTTTATTGAACATGCTAGCTGGCATGTTTTCATTGACATCTATATTTAATTCTTTACTTAGTTCATTGCGTACATAATCAAGTTCAGAATTTGATAATTCAGAAAGTTGTCGGATATGATCATTCAACGTAGCTAACTGTTTACCGCTAATCAAATTAACTTTCGGAGTATCGCTGTTCTTTTCAGCTGCCGTTTGGCCATCGTCGTCTTTATCTGCTGCTATTCCAAATGCTGCCGAAAGCGAATAACGTCTTGCATATGTTGTTAAACTTCCTAATCCTTGAGGATTTGTTCCGCTATCAGGAAATTCAAATGGACCATGAATGATATATTGCCCGCTTATATGAGTGATAATTGTTGTAACTTTTAACGCATTATTTTCATTGACAACATTTTGTTGAAAATCAATTCCGCTTTCGGATTCTTGCGCAGCTTTTCTAATCGCTTCTTCAATCGCTTTAAGAGTGGCATACTGGAAATTCATTGCTCCTTTTTTAGTCGAATAGGCAACTTCTGCATCAAATTTCGGTTGAGTTAACTTACTTTTTAATTTATACATACCATCAAAAAGTTTTTCTAAATTTTCACTGCAAGTATTCATTTCGTTCCTCCTCTTTCAACAATGAAAGAACTTTTTCTAATCCTTCAATTAATTCAGATTTTTTGAAATAAGCACATTCATCTAAACTTTCAAATGCAAATCTAACCTCTTCATCTTCGCTATCTTGATACACAGCAACATGATCGTTTTCAATGTCTTTTTCAAAAATTAAAGAACCATATGGCGAAGATTCATCAAGTAAATGAATTCTCCCAATTGAATCAAATTCTACTTTCATGATATAATTCCCCTATCAATATATGTTTTTGCGACTAATTGCTTGGCGGCATAGTCGCTTTTTTCATCATGCAATCCCTCTGCGCTCTTTTTGTTGCGCAATGTATAGTTGACTTTTTTGTTGTTTGTACCATAAATCAGCTAATCTTTTTGCTTGGTTTAACTTTTCTTTTCTAGTCATTTAAACTCACCTCGAAAAATCTTCGATAATATATCCATCAAATCGTTTGGATCATCTGTGACAAAAGTATGTGTATTTTTAGTCGTAGTTTCTGTTTCAATACCGTACATCTCTTTTAATAAACGATGTTTTGGACAATCACAATCTGATTGTTCCAGTCTTTCTTTTGCTAATGCATATTGGCTATATGCTGCAATGGCTACCATCGTACCTTTTCCAACTTGAGATATTGCCAATTTTCCTTCTAAATCGATAGCAGCCAAAGATAAACCTACATCTTCTTTCTGGCATTCTTTTGCTAGTTTTTTAATCAATTTTTGAATTTTGTCGTTCATTTTGGTATACTCTCCTTAGTTAATTTTATATGTGTCCCCACTCGTCAAAAAACGAGTGAGGCTCTTTTTATTTACGCAATAATTGTTACTGAACCTTTTTCAACATACTCATTTAAAGATTGAGTTAAATATTCATGAATACGTTCCATAGCTACATGTTTCCAAATCCCACCATCTGCTTCGAACAATGCGCAATGACCATATTTATTGATTCTAAAAACAAATGGGCTATCTGGCTGTTCAACTTCTAAAAATGTTCGATAAGGTCTTAAATTTGCTGGACTAGGTACTTCTGCTTTTGTGAGCGTTGCTGCTCCTTCTTTTACTGTAGCAACTTGAGAAACTCCGTTATCAACTAAATCTCCCCCGCCTTCAATTCGAATAGCGCTGGCACATTCCAGAATAGCTTTTGCATCAAGATCACGTTGAATAAGAGATTGAACATTAATAATAAATTCTTCTGAATCCATAAAGCGACTATATGGAAACACTTCTAATAACGCTTTTGCTTCAATAATTTTTTCACGCTTACGGTCTGCATCTAAAGCTGAATAAACAGCAACGTTTGTTGGGCTTTCAACATGAATTAATAAATTTGACGTAATTTCTTCATGGGAAAATTTTGATTGTAGATAACCAATTAATCCAGATAAAGAATTAACTGTGAGTGTTTCTGCTCGTTTAATTGGATCGAGTTCAACTAAATCCGCTTTTGAACGATCAAAAAATACTTTTTCCTCTTCTTTATAAATAATTTTTTGGTCATCACGTAACCGTACTGCATACGCTAAAGCTTCTTTTAAATGTTCTGACATAATATTTCACTCCTAGTTTGTTTTAAATTTTTTTATTTTATCTGTTTCTTCAATTTCTTCTACTGGTGTGCCTTTATCATCTTTCAATTCAGAATCATCTGGATCGAAATACATCTGGCCTCGTTGTCCACTTTTCAATTCATTTGCTAACGGTTTTCCTTTACCATCTTGACCAATAATAATTTTTGAAGTTAATGCTTCTCTTGGAACTAATTTTGATTTCACTTGATAATCAATCAAAATATCTTCACGATATTCGTCTGGAATAATCGTTAAATCAATTGTTATCTTTCTCTTTTTTGTAGGATCTGTATTAGGATCATTAATATTGTTAATGACTTGAGCAAGCTCATAATCAAATCGTTCTTGTAATCCTCCCTCACTAATCCCACTTAAAGGAACATTAATATTTTTTGACATTTTATTGCCGTCCTTTCTGTGATATAATTTATTTAGATTCTATTCACTTTATTTCCCCTGCTTTAGCTCTAACTAAAGTGGGGCTTTTTATTTTGTCTTTTTTTTAGAATATTGGTATTTTGCTTCATCCCAATTGAAAAACCAATGAATAAAGAAAGGTGCACTTAGTGTTGCTAGTATTGGCGTTGAAAAGTGATTTTTCAGCAATGCTCCTAGCGCAATCATCACTAAAAATGTTCCTATCAGTCGAGCTTCACGTATCGCTTTCATGGTTAACCTCCTATGCATGAATTCTATTTTGAATTTCTAAACCTCTTAAAAATTCGAGTTCTTTTTCAATTTGATATGCTTTTCCTTCGGTCAGTTGTTCTGATTGTCTAAGCGCTGCTCTATCATCTTGTAGCTGTTTACGCTCTTTTTTGATTTGGTTGAGTATCCAGCTTTCTTGTTCAGTTGTATAAGCCATAATATTCTCCCTACGCTATGTCGTTTAAGTCTAAACTCATTTGTCTTACAACTGTTTTTGTGGCTGTGGACGGCTCCCAGTCATTGATATATTCAATTACCATTGGATAATGTTTTTCTCTTAATTGTGATCGAGTACCCACGCCGGTGATTTGCTTAATACCTGAATTAATATCTTTGTATAGCTTGCTACGCTGTTCCTTTGTGATTTTTCCAAATCCTCTTGCCACTTCTGCTACTCGTTGATGAACTCGACGTGATAAGTAGCCATAATCATCTGCACCGATTTTTTGATTGTCTTTTAAGTCGGCTACTTCTTTTTCAATTACATCTACACGCTCATTTGTTTCTTCATTTGCTGATAAAGCAAGTATTGCTAGCTCTCTTTGGGAAGTTGGTAGTTTGGGTTGTTTGTTAAAATAATTTTCTTCTAGCTCATCAAACATATCCCACGCACGATCCGTACCTAACATTTTTGAATGACGACCAGCACCTTGTTTAGTCCACAAAATTAGAGAGTTGGCATTTCTCCCAACAAGGTCGAAATTTTCGACTCTGTTCTTAAAGTCTTTTAACTCTTGACCTTCCAATCTATAGAAATGTTTTCCTTCAGCAAATCTGCCCTTATTGTTATTAAAATTCTGTTTAATTTGTTTTTCACTTGCTCCATAAAACTCAGCAAGTTGTTCAGTTGTTAATAACCGTTGATTGTTCATTTCAATAATTCGTGGTGTATTCATTTTTTGTTCCTCCTCTTATTTCCTTTTATCCCATCGCCTTTACTTAGTTAAAGTTCTTTCTTAGCAGCATTATCTTTTCGCCATTTATTAACTTTATTTAAATCAAATAACAATTTACCAGTGGGATTAGGTTCTGCTTGCAACCCAGCTTTTCGCCATTTTCTAAATGTTTCTACAGAAACACCTTGTCGTTTCGCCATTTCTGTTTGATTGAATAATGTTTGTTGGTTTTTTGCCTCTAGTTCCGATTCAATCTCCTGTCTAAACCTACACCCTATTTCTGGCAATGCTTCCTCTAACCACTGATCAAACAATGGTTTTAGCGCTTCTTCAAACGTGGTCATCAGTTCCCACCCCTAAACCTTTTCTTTGTAGCGTAAATGCGACTTCTTTACCAAAAAAAATTTCTATCGCTTCTGCATCTGATAACGGAATCTGTTCTTTAATGCCTTTTGCCTCTTCTATAGAAAAATCTCCACCTTTTTTCATTTTTCTGTAGAAAGTACTTCTGTCTATGCCAATAGAATCAGCTACAGCTTGTTGGGTCGTTCCTCTTTCAACAATTAGGCCTTTTAATTTAGCAACATTAATCATTTATAACACCTCTCTCTAAAATCGCATTTATGCGACTTGATATTTGTAATATACCACCTTGAATGTCATCAGTCAACAAAAAAGTTGCATTTATGCAATTATTTTTGTTGCAATTATGCAACCTGCAATATATAATAATTATTGGAGGTGATAAAATGAATGTAGGCGAACGCATGAAATTAAGAAGAAAAGAATTGAATATTAGCGCTGATAAAATCGCTAATGAACTGGGTGTATCACGTTCAACAATTTTTAGATATGAAAAAGGCGATATCGAAAAACTACCTACAGAGAGATTGATAACTATTGCTAAAATTCTAAAAACAACTCCCGAAGAATTGATGGGCTGGAACACTTCGAATGATTTTTCTTCGATAGAAGCTATCTATAATAAGTTAGATACTACGAGAAAGCAGAAAGTATGTAGGTATGCCGAGCATCAATTAGAAGAGCAAAAAAGAAATACATCTAATAATAAAGTTATTGCTTTCATGCCAACAAATACAACCACTGTAGAACTTTCAGGCAGATTATCAGCTGGTGGAGGTGCATTTAATGACAAAGGTTGTATAGAAAGTGTTGAAGTAGGCTCAGCTCCTTCGCAGTATGATTTAGCATTCCAAGTTTGTGGAGACAGTATGTACCCTACTTTTCAAGATGGTGAAATTGTTTTTGTAAAAGAAACTATGGATATCTATAATGGACAGATTGGGGCAATTGAAATTAATGGCGAAGCATTTATTAAAAAAATGTACCTAGAAGGAACTAGGCTGCGTCTGGTGTCTCTAAATACTGAAATAGATGAAGATGGAAATCGATTATATCCTGATTTTTACGCTGACGAATTAGATGATTTATATGTAATCGGACGTGTAATTATATAAAAAGTCCCGTGCTCTAACATGGGCATTTCTCTTGTAGAGAGCTATGAGTATAAAAAAATTATATCAGAAAGAGGAGAAAAAAATGGCAAAAAAAGTGATAGGCGAAGACGGTAAAACTTATACTATGAAAGAAAAAAAACCTTTTTATAAAAAAATTTGGTTTTGGGTATTGGCTGTTATTGTTTTAATAATTATTGGAGGATCGCTTGGTGGTAATGATAAAAAAGCTTCTTCTAACGGTGGAGAAAAAGTTAATCAATCATCAACAAGCAAAAATTCAAAATCAAAAGATGAAAAAGAAGAAAATAAATTTTATAATATCGGCGATACAGTCAAAGTAGGAAATGCAGAATATACTCTAACAGGAGTAGAACTTACAGAAGAACGTAATGAATTTACTGAAAAACAACCTGCACAGGTTGTTAAAGTTTCATATATTGTTAAAAACAACGGTGATAAAGATATTCCAGTGGGTATGGATATTGAAGTATACGGCTCTGATAACAAAAAAGCCGAAACGTATCCGAATGACAACACGATGGGATCGGTAGCTTCTGGAAAAGAAATGGACTGTATTGCCCACTTCGGGTTAAATCAACCTGGAGAAATAGAAATTCAATTTAGCCCTATTGTATCATTTGAAAAAGCTGCAAAATTCAAAGCAACAGTATAAAGATTAGCCTTCGGGCTTTTCTTTTCAGTCACACAAGAACATACATTCCCCAAGGAGGATCAATATGAATAAATATGAAGTAGAAAAACGATTATGCGAAGAATTGCACATTGACTATATACACTTAAACCTTCGTACTGGTCCAAGTTATAGGTTCACTGAGGAAGAGTATCAAGAGCTAAAATCCGACTATGCCAAATTATTTTTACAACTAAAAGATATTGGAGAGTAAGATTAGAAATATTTTTAGATAGTATTTCCACAATGAAATTTGAATAAAGGAGTTGCTAGATATGGCTTCAATAAAAAAATATACAAAAAAAGATGGATCAACAGCCTATATGTTCAACGCATATTTAGGCGTTGATCCAGTAACGGGTAAAAGCAGACGCACCACACGTCGTGGTTTTAGAACACAGAAAGAAGCAAAGTTGGCATTATCTAGGCTAGAACTTGAAGTGGATTCCAAAGGTTTCGTAAAACAGAATTACAGCACGTTTAAAGACGTATACGAGCTTTGGTATGCTCAATATGTAAATACAGTTAAACCTATCACAGCAGGCCATACAGAGCGTATGTTTAGGCTTCACATCTTGCCAGAGTTTGGCAACATTAAAATTAATAAATTAACAAAACTAATGTGTCAAAAAGCGGTCAATAAATGGAGTAAAGAATATTCAGCATTTTATCTGCTAAAATCAATAACCCAAAAAATGTTACACTATGCTGTTGCTCAGGATATTATAGATATTAACCCCATGCAATATGTTGTAATGCCAAAAAAAGATAAAACAAATGAAACAAAAAAGAAACAGTTTTTAGAACTATCCGAACTAAAAGATTTTCTGGCGGAAGCGAAAGAAACACTAAACTTTCAAGACTATTTAATATTCCGTGTTTTAGCATTTACAGGAATCAGAAAAGGAGAATTATACGCCTTAACATGGGAAGATATTAACATTTCATACAAACAATTAACCGTAAATAAAACACTTACAAGAATAGGCAAAGAATACATTATATCGACACCTAAGACAAAAGCTTCTAATAGAACCATAGGCCTTGATGATACCACTGTATCTGAGTTAATTATCTGGAAAAAACATCAAAAGCAAGAATTGTTAAAATATGGTTTTAAAACTAAAAGTAATGATAAACAGCTTATTTTTCATAGAAAGAATAACACTTTACATTATCCAGAACACATTAATTTTCTTTTGTTATCGGAAATGAAAACTTCTCTATCCCCCCACTCATTTAGACATACTCATGCTTCTTTGTTATTCGAATCGGGAGCTACAATTAAAGATGTGCAGAAAAGACTTGGCCACACTAACGTTAATACCACGATGGATATTTACACTCATGTAACCAAGTCTTCTGAAAGAAAAGCAATTGATAAGTTATCAAATTATGCTAATTTTTAAAATATGGTATTCATTTTGGTATTCAATGTTTTTGAAAACCTTATATACCAAGGATACTCCCTTATATTAGTATTTTAACAAGAAATATTTTTTCTTCCCGCGACGAATCACAGTAAATTGTCCTTCGATTTTATCAGTTTCTGTCAATTCAGCTGCTAAATCTTGTCGACGTTCTCCATTGACGTAAATCGCTCCATTTTGTACATCTTCACGGGCTTGACGTTTGGATGGTTCTATTTTTGAGGTAACTAATAAGTCAACTAAACTTAATTGATCCTCTGGTTGCACCTCGTACGTTGGTACATCTTTAAAGCCTTGTTTAATTTCTTCTGCTGTTAAGCTTTGGATATCCCCGCTGAATAAAGCTTCTGAAATTTTAACCGCTTGATGATAGGCTGCTTCACCGTGGACTAAAGTAGTCACTTCTTTGGCTAACGCTTTTTGCGCAGCACGTTGCCCTGGGTTCGCTGTAAATTCTTCTTCAATTGTTGCAATTTCATCCAATGTTAAGAAAGTAAAGTATTTCAAGAATTTCACGACATCACGATCATCTGTGTTAATCCAGAATTGATAAAATTCATATGGCGAAGTTTTTTCCGCATCTAGCCAAACTGCGTTTCCTTCTGTTTTACCAAATTTGGTACCATCTGCTTTTGTAATTAAAGGCATAGTTAAGCCAAATCCTTGAACTTCTTGTTCTCGGCGTAATAATTCAATCCCTGAAGTAATGTTTCCCCATTGATCACTGCCACCTAATTGCAATAAACAACCTTCTGTTTCGTACAATTTCAAGAAATCATATGCTTGTAATAATTGATACGCAAATTCAGTATAAGAAATTCCTGTTTCGATTCGGCGTTTCACGCTTTCTTTACTCATCATATAGTTAATTGTAAAGTTTTTTCCAACATCACGTAAGAAATCAATTAACGAAAGCTCTCCAAGCCAATCATAGTTATTTGCTAGAATCGCTGGATTTTTTTCATCTTCAAAATCGATAAAACGTGACAACTGGCCCTTAATACTTTCAGACCAAGCTTTCACTGTATCAAGTGTGTTTAAACTACGTTCTGCATCTTTGAATGATGGATCACCAATCATGCCTGTTCCGCCACCAACTAAAGCAATAGGCACATGACCATTTTGTTGGAAACGACGTAACATAAGAATTGGCAGTAGATGCCCGATGTGTAAACTGTCTGCCGTTGGATCAAAGCCGATATATAATTTAACAGATTCTTCATTTAATTGTTTTTGTAAGGCTTCTTCATCTGTGACTTGGTAGACCAACCCACGGGCTTTTAATTCTTCAAAAAAAGCTGAATTCATGATTTTCCTCCTATAGTAAAACATAATAATAGATCAAATTCCCCTATTCATAGTAACCGATTCTGTCACACTTGAAAAGTCAAAAAATGAGATTTACCTATTTTCTCTTAAGTTTTTTCAACAAAAAATGGCAATTGGTGTAGAAACTATTCATAGAAGCTTTTTTTTGCTATAATAACACAGAATGTATCATTTTATTGAGGTGAAGCTTTTGAAAAATAATTCAAGTAACAATAAGCAAAAACCAACGACCTCTTCTGGCGGCAATGTCTTTTTACTTATTTTAAATGTCATTATTCGCGTTTTTCAGTCATTAGTTGTTTTTGGGGTTATTCTGATTGTCTTAGGTGGCTCTCTTGGCTTAGGTATCGGAATGGGCTATTTTGCTTTTCTAGTTGAAGATACACAGCCCCCAACGAAGGAAGAATTGCAAAAAGAAATCAGTGATATTACCGAAGTGTCAAAAATGACTTACGCAGATGGTACTCCGATTGCTAACATCAAATCAGATTTAATTCGGACACGAATTAATGGCGATCAAATGTCTCCATTGCTAAAAAAAGCCATTATTTCAACAGAAGATGAATATTTTGAAGAACATCATGGGGTAGTACCAAAAGCGCTAGTTCGAGCGTTGATTTCTGATGCAACAGGTATCGGCGGTTCTTCTGGTGGTTCAACATTGACTCAGCAATTGGTCAAGCAACAGATTTTAACTGACGAAACGACTTTTAAACGGAAAGCCAACGAAATTTTATTAGCTTTACGCATTGAAAAATACTTTTCTAAGGACGAAATCGTGACAACTTATCTAAATGTCTCCCCTTTTGGTCGTAATAACAAAGGTGAAAATATTGCAGGCGTGGAAGAAGCAGCCAAAGGACTCTTTGGTAAAAGTGCCAAGGACTTGAATCTTCCTCAAGCGGCCTTTATCGCAGGACTTCCCCAAAGTCCCATTGTTTACACGCCCTATACTAACACTGGTGCCTTGAAAGACGATTTGTCTTTAGGAATGAAGAGAAAAGATTTTGTTCTTTTCAGTATGTACCGAGAAAAAGCTATTTCGCAAAAGGAATATGAAGAAGCCAAAGCTTACGACTTGAAAAAAGACTTTTTACCAACTGAACAGGCCAATGTCAATACAGAAGGCTATCTATACTATACGGTGTTAGATAAAGCAGTTGAGATTGTCATGGATTTAGATATGAAAAAAGCTAAAGTTAATCGTGATGATTTAGATCAAGTTGGTTTAGATCAATATGAAGAACAAGCACGTCGCGAAATCCAGTCACAAGGCTATACAATCCAATCGACCATTGATCAGAATATTTACAACACGATGCAAACCGCTGTCGCAAATTATGGTTATTTGCTTGATGATGGAACTGCAGATGTCAATGGGAATACAATGATTGAAACTGGGAATATTTTAATGGATAACGCTACTGGTCGTATCCTCGGTTTTATCGGCGGCAGAAACTTCGATATTAATCAAAACAACCATGCCTTTAATGCCGATCGTCAAGTTGGTTCTACGATTAAACCAATTTCTGTCTATGGTCCTGCGATTGATCAAGGAATCATTGGTTCTGAAAGTCGTTTGGCCAACTACACGACTACTTATTCAGATGGTACTCCTTTTGCTAACTCAACAACTGTGGATTTAAATCAATTTGTAACCGTTCGAAATGCGTTAAACTGGTCTTTTAACATCCCTGTGTATCATGTAAATGAAGAATTGAAAAAGAAAAAAGGTGATGATAATTTTTCTTACAATCACTACTTAAGTAAAATGAACTATCCAGCTTCAGATGCTTGGGCTTACGAATCTGCGCCATTGGGTCCAGTAGAAACAAATGTTGTAACTCAAACAAACGGTTTCCAAGCACTTGCTAACAAAGGTAAATATCAAAAAGCCTACATGATTGAAAAAATTACAGACAATAGCGGACATGTAGTCTACGAACACAAAGATGAAGGAACGCAAGTTTATTCACCGGCGACCGCTTCTATTATGAATGACTTGTTGCGCTCAGTGGTGGATTCTGCGAATACAACAAAATTCAAACCAACGTTAGCTGGCTTGAATCCTCATTTAGCTAGTGCTGATTGGGTCGGAAAAACTGGGACAACTGATGACTATAAAGATTCATGGCTGATTGTCTCTACCCCAACTGTGACACTAAGTTCTTGGGCAGGACATGATCTACCAGCGCCAATGACGATGACCAGCGGCGACAATAATGGGAATTATATGGCGAACTTAGCCAACGCGCTGTACTATGCGAATCCAGAATTGTTTGGCATTGGTCAAAAATTTGAATTAGACCCAAGTGTTATTAAATCAAAAGTTTCTGAATTTACTGGTGAAAAACCTGGCTCAATTACCTATAATGGTGCCAAGTTCAATACACCTGGCAAAACAACGACTTCATACTATGCCAAAGATGGTGCACCACAAAGTACCTATAAATTTGGGATCGGTGGAACAGACAGCAATTACGCTTCTTACTGGGGAAATCTTGCTCCACGTGCCACTACAAATAATAACAACAACAACAATAAAAACAACGATAATAAAAAGAACAACTAAAGAATTTGGTAAGTTAAGCTTGTAACCAAAATTATGTAAAAAAGTAGAGACGTAATCCATCAATTGATGAATTACGTCTCTACTTTTATTGTTTCTCTTATTCTTTACCATCGATACTAGCTCGAGCTATTCAAAAATAGCTCCTACATTTAATGAAATAATATGCAGCAATCAACCTATTTTAACTAAAATAATCCCTTTCTGTTTCTCAAAACAATAGCAGATACTATTAAACTTATTAATACATAGACAACTATCATCTTTAAAGAAAAATCAAATGTGAGACCTATCTCATCCATCGGCTCATACCCATTTCCTCCATTAATAATTTTGGGAAAATTCATATAAGATGTAAAGAAAAATTTATTGGAAAGCATGCTAAATCCTGAAGATAATACCACACCAACAATTAGCAAGCTATGAACAATCAAATTTCCAGTAAACAGTGAAAGCAAGAAACTGAATACTGTCAATGCTAATAACAGCATACCAAACATAATTAGGCTTCTCGACAAATAGTTAGAAAGAGAAATGATTGTAACACTTTGTCCCTTTTCAATAATCGCGACTGGATAATCAGGGTTTCCCAGACCATTTTTGAAAAATGCACTGATTACAGAAAGAAAGATTGACAGATAAGAAACCAATCCGACTGTAAACAAAATACTACTTATTTTAATAGAATATTTTTTCCATAGTTTTAAGGGAAGGCCGTTCCATAAAGAAACAGTATTTTTTCTTTTTTCTAAAGTTGCGAGCGCTATAATCATTAAACTAGGGATAATTAATAATAATGTATATGGAAAATCCATCGATAAAAGAAAACCTAGGTAATTCAAAGCAGGCATTTTAGCAACTTCAGAAGAATCCACTTGTTTGATCCTGTTTTCAGATAAATATTGCAATTCTTTGACTCTTTTTTGTTGCTCAATAATTGGTATACTGTACAACGTTCCTTTTAACATTGCGTTTAAATTACTTTCTTCCAATTTTTTCTCAGCTTCTAATAAAGCCCATTCATCACCAATTTTGATGGCATTAATTGCTTTCCTTAATTGCTCACTTTCATCTTCTATCTCATTTAAAGTTTCTTTTGCTGCAGGTTCATTTTTCATTTTTTCTTTCGCTTGTTCGTTATTTTTGATTCGGTTTTCATATTGCATTTCTTTAAAAGAAAGTTGTTGGGGTTGAGCTAGTAACGGATAAATTAACATTAAAATAAAGGCTACAAACACAAACCACAGACTCTTCTCTTTCAATATTTTTATCGTTTCTATCTTAAGCATTTCTCTCTTCTCCTCTTAAATATAAGTTATCATATTGTTCACGTAAAGAAAGGTTACGTTGATCATTCTCAACCAACTTTTTATTTTTCATAAATAAAATACGTGTACATGTGTGTTCAACATTATACAAATCATGAGAAGATAAAATAACTATTTTATCTTTAGAAACTATTTCTTTTAAGCACATTATGAATAAACTAACACTAGTAGGATCCAAGCCATTAAAAGGTTCATCTAACAAAAGTATTGTTGCATCACTTGCTAAATACATCGCTAATAATACATGTTGTTTCATTCCGAGCGATAATTTTTTTATTGTTCTATTTTGATATTCTTTCATCTTTAATTGTTCAAAAATATGCTCTATATCGCTATTACTTTTCCAAGCGGCTTTAATATATTCAAGATGTTCTTTCGGCGTCAAATAATCATATAAATTTTTACTACTTTCAAGAAAAAATAGTTCTTTTAAATACGTTGCACCTCTACTATTGTAATCAATCTTATTTAAACTAATATTTCCATTTTTTCTAGGGATTAAACCAGATATAGCTTTAAAAAACGTGGTTTTTCCAGTTCCATTAGGAGCAACTAAGCCAATTATTTCACCAAATTCAGCTTGCATAGATAAATTTTCTATAATTGTTCTATTACCATACTCGACAGTTAATTCCTTTACCTTCACAGAAACACCTCTTTTTTTAATCTAAAGATACCATAAGTAATGCTTTACCGACCGATTTTCTAATCAACTTAATCTTATTTTAATTTTCGATCTTACTGTGTATTAATAGCAGAATGCAAGGAAGTAATTCATTAAAAAAAAGTACAAGAAGAAATCATTTTCATGATTTCTTCTTGTACTTTTTTGCATTTCTAGTAGAATTTTCTCTTATTTTGTTGAACCTTTTTGATCAATTCCATAAGGTAAAACAACTGTTTTTTCTTCAATTTCTTCTTTGTTCATTAGTTTTGTTAATAAACGCATTGACACGGCACCGATATCATATAAAGGTTGTGTAATACTTGATAGACGTGGACGAGAGACTTCTGTAAGCAATGAGTTATTGCTTGTAATGATTTCAAATTCTTCTGGAACTTTCACACCAGCATCTAGCATCCCATCTAATAAACCAATCGCTAGCTCATCATCTGTAACAAAGGCAGCAGTTGCCCCACTATTACGGACACGCTCAGCCAAATTAATCCCTGCTTTAAATTTATATTCAGATTCAAAAACTAAGCCTTCATTATAAGACAAGCCATTTTCCGCTAAGGCTTCTTTGTAGCCTTTCATTCGGTTTTGACCATTAATTGGATCGATTAATGCACCACTAACAAAAGCAATTTTTTTGTTCCCATTTTTCGCTAGAGTCGCTGTTGCATCTTTCGTTGCTTCTGTGTAATCAATATTAACGCTACCAACTTGTTCGTCTGGATCAATTGAACCTGCTAAGACAACAGGTGTTTTTGAACGTGAAAATTCACCACGAATATCATCTGTAATGCGATGACCCATAAAGATAATCCCATCTACTTGCTTTGCAAGTAAATTGTTTAATACAGTAACTTCTTTTTGATCGTCTCCATCTGAATTAGCTAAAATGATATTATATTTATACATTGTAGCCACGTCGTCAATGCCACGTGCTAATGAAGCAAAAAATGCATTACTAACATCTGGAATAATGACACCCACTGTTGTCGTTTTTTTACTTGCTAAACCACGTGCGACTGCGTTAGGACGGTAATCTAAGCGATCAATCACTTCTAAGACTTTTTTACGCGTTGCTGGTTTTACATTGGGATTACCATTGACAACACGAGAAACAGTAGCCATAGATACATTTGCCTCTCTAGCAACATCATAAATTGTAATTGTTTGTTTTTCCATGTTTCTTCTCCTATAAATATGAATTTGTTCTCATTTTCTGAAAACACTGTTTACATTTCTTTCCTAGCCTAGAATATCAAAATTCTTCTATTTTTGCAACCGTTTTATCGTTTTTTCATGAAAATTTACTTTCCATTTCAAAAGGAACTTTTTGTCATTTCATGTTATGATAGTACTGTGATTCACTTCAGAATAAAAGAAAGAAGGATGTTTTATGAATCAAGAAAAAATTGCCGATTTAAAAAATTGGATGCACCAAGAAAAGATTGACTTCACTTATATTAGTGATCCTGGTCATATCGCTTACTTTTCCGGTTACGAAAGCGAACCTCATGAACGCGTGTTAGCTTTGTTTATCGCTGCGGACGACCAATCATTTTTATTTACACCTGCATTAGAAGTCGAAGATGCCGAAAATAGTAGTTGGACTTATCCCGTTTATGGTTATTTAGATAGCGAAAATCCTTGGGAAAAAATTGCGGCATTGTTAAATAAACGAACACAAGGCACGCCACGCTTTGCTTTAGAAAAACAAGCTCTTTCTTTAGCTCGTTTCGATCAATTGAAAACCTATTTCCCAGCTAGCGATTTTTCGCATGATGTTACGCCTTTAATTGAAAAACTTCAATTAATTAAAACAGAACCTGAAATTCAACGTTTACTAGAAGCTGGTAGTTGGGCGGATGTCGCTTTTGAGATTGGCTTCAAAGCAATTCAAGCAGGCGTTGCGGAACAAGAAATTGTTGCAGAAATCGAGTATCAATTAAAACGTCAAGGTATTCGCTCAATGAGTTTTGATACGTTAGTCTTAACAGGAAAAAACGGAGCTAGTCCTCACGGGGTACCTGGCGAAACAAAAATTGAGCCCCATGACTTAGTGCTATTTGATTTAGGTGTCGTTCATAATGGCTATTGTAGTGATGCCACACGAACAGTCAGCTACTTGGAACCTTCTGATTTCCAAAAAGAAATTTATGGAATTGTTTTAGAAGCACAATTAGCAGCAACTGAAGCGGTGAAACCTGGTGTTACAGCAGGCGAATTAGATGATATTGCTCGAGGTGTAATCACAAAAGCTGGTTATGGTGAATACTTTAACCATCGCTTAGGCCATGGCATTGGAACCACTGTCCATGAATACCCATCGCTGGTTCATGGCAATGATTTAGTCATTGAAGAAGGTATGTGTTTCTCTATTGAGCCCGGTATTTACATTCCTGGAAAAGTAGGCGTTCGTATTGAAGATTGTTTACACGTAACCAAAACAGGTTCCGAACCATTCACTAAGACAACTAAAGAATTGCAAATTATTCAATAGCATAAAAATAAAATGAGGCTATCAGTCAACCGGACTGATGGCCTCATTTCTAAATTTTAAGGCAAGCCGCTGAACAAAAGCAGCGCGATATGTTGCTAGCTTTCATGAACTAAACGCTTATTACCCTTTAAATTCTTTTTTTACGTCTTTCGCTGCATCTTTAACATCTTCTTTTGCTTCTGCAGCTTTTTCAGGAACATCTTTGGTGGCTTCTTTTGCTTCACCGACACCAGCAGAAACAGTTTCTTTGGCCGCTGCCGCAGAATCTTTAACGTCAATATAGATATCTTCTGCTGCATCTTCGGCGATTTCACCTAAATCTTCCGCGTGATCTTGAGCATCGTCAGCTGCTTTTTTAAATTGATCAGATAAATCACCTGTTTGTTTTTTAAAGTTATCAAGCATGTCGCCAGAAACACCTTGTGCCTTATCTAATGAATCTTTTGTTTTTTCTTTGACAGAACCTGCCAAATCAGAGGCTTGATCTGATAAAACGCCGGCTTTTTGTTTTGCGATTTCTGTTAATTCTGTTCCTTTTTGAACAGCATAATCTGTGTAATCTTGCGCTTTGTTTTTTAAATCATCTGTTTGATTTGATAAATCATCACGTAATTCTTTACCTGATTTTGGTGCAAGTAATAATGCGGCAACGGCTGCTGCTGTTCCACCAATTACTGCTCCTAAGAAAAATCCGCCTTTTTTAGCCATAAAAATCTCCTCCAATTAGTTATTTGTTTTTTTATTTTTTGAACGCATTGCTCTAAAAGCAGAACCGCCTACTTTACTCACTAAACCAGCTTTCGCTGTGCCTTTCCCTACGGTTCCTACCTTCGTAATCAAATGTTTACTTGAGGTGTTCAATTCAGAGACACTTTCGCTTAAATCAGCAACGGCCGTAAACAACGGATCAATCGTTGCTACTTTTTGATTCACATCTGTCAATAGTTCATTACTTTTAACAAGCAAGCCTTCCACTTGGCGACTCAATACATTCACATCGCTAGTCACGACTTTGATTGTTGTATTTGTTTCATCAATTGTATCTTCAATTTTTGAAACAACTTGAGAAACTTTATATAACACAAGTACTAAAAAGATGACTAAAACAACAAATGCTACCGCTGCAATTAAGGCAGCAATTTCCCCACCTGACATATCATTACTCCCCTCTGAAATTTTATTTATAATCTTAGGATAACACCAACTTATATTTTTCACAACTCATAAAGCTAAGAATGACAATTTATTTTATAAAATTCTCATGCCCTTTTCTTTAAGAAAATAAGCGTAAAATTTCCTTCTAACGAATTGAAATTTTACGCTTATTTTTATTTATTTTTCTTTTGGTTGCTCTTTTTTCGCTAATTGAGCACCTAAATTAATAATGTATTCTCGTAAATTATCTTTTACTTCTGGATGAGTCAAACCATATTCAATGCTTGTTTTCATAAACCCAAATTTATCGCCAACGTCGTAACGTTCTCCTTTAAACTCACGAGCAAAAACGCGTTGTGTTTTATTTAAAGTGTCAATCGCATCTGTTAACTGAATTTCGTTACCAGCGCCTGGTTTTTGATTTTCAAGTACATCAAAAATTTCAGGGGTTAATAAATAACGGCCGATAATCGCTAAATCACTTGGTGCTTCCTCAGGTTTTGGTTTTTCAACAAAGTTCTCGACATTGTATAGTCCTTTTTCGATTTCTTTTTCTGGATTGATAATACCATATTTTGAAGTATCTTCATGGGGTACTTTCATTACCGCAATTGTCGAAGCATGTGTTTGTTCGTAATCATCCATTAATTGTTTCGTTAATGGCACTTTATCTTCCATTAAATCGTCGCCTAACATCACGACAAAAGGTTCATTGCCAACAAATGCTTTCGCTTGTAAAACAGCGTGTCCTAAGCCTTTCGGATGGGATTGACGAATAAAATGTAAATTAACATCCGTTGTTTCTTCGACTAATTTCAATAAATCGGTTTTATTTTTTTCTTTTAAATTATTTTCTAATTCAACATTTGAATCGAAATGATCTTCAATCGGACGTTTGGCTTTACCTGTCACAATTAAAATATCTTCGATTCCTGAAGCTAGTGCTTCTTCTACAATAAATTGAATCGTTGGTTTATCAACAATCGGTAACATTTCTTTTGCCATCGCTTTAGTAGCCGGCAAGAAACGTGTTCCTAACCCAGCTGCTGGAATAACTGCCTTTTTAACTTTCATCTTTTTTCCTCCTAAAAATCAAGTGTAAATTCGTTTTCGGTTTTGCCATCGCGCAACATGATTTCTTTTGCTGCTTGTTGTACATCTTCGTCATTGTACAAGACATTGTAGATTGTTTCTGTGATTGGCATTTCGACTTCTAGTTGTTGTGCCAATTCATAGGCTGCTTTAGTTGTTGAAACACCTTCCACAATCATGCCCATGTTTTCTAAGACTTCATCTAACTTATGACCTTTTCCTAATAAATTACCCGCACGCCAATTTCGAGAATGGACACTTGTACAAGTAACAATTAAATCCCCAACACCACTTAAACCAATAAATGTTAATGGGTTTGCTCCCATCGCAACCCCTAAACGACTAATTTCTGCTAAACCACGAGTCATAATTGCCGCTTTGGCATTATCACCAAAGCCTAAGCCATGAATCGCTCCGGCGCCCAAAGCAATAATATTTTTTAAGGCCGCCCCTGTTTCTACACCAATCACATCATCATTCGTATAAATTCTAAAGTAATCATTCATAAACAACTCTTGCACATACACAGCGTCTGCTAAATTTTCGCTTGCTGCTGTAATGGTTGTAATGTCATGAACAGCGACTTCTTCTGCATGGCTTGGACCAGATAAAACCACAATTCCTTGCCGTTTTTCTGCTGGAATCTCTTCCGCTATCACTTCTGAAATCCGCTTATGTGTACCTTGTTCGAGCCCTTTACTTGCATGAATAATAATTGGTTTTGTTTTTAAATGTTGGGCCACTTCTTGTGCTACTGAACGAATGGCTTTAGTTGGTACCACAAACAGTACCGCATCAACATCTACTAAAGCAGTGGCTAAATCAGTGGTTGCCTGAATTGAAGTAGGTAAGATTAATTCTGGTAAATAATGTTTGTTGGTATGTTTTGTATTTATTTCATCGATTTGCTCTGGTTTATTTCCCCAAATACAGACCTCGTGTCCATTTTCGGCTAATACTTGAGCTAAAGCTGTCCCCCAGGAGCCTGGACCTAAAACAGCGACTTTTTGTTTCATCGGTGAAACTCTCCTTTCGCTAAACAACGTTACTTCTCTAGTTTACCATATTCTTCGATCAAGTTGGATTAAGAAGTTGTTATTTTTTTCTTTTGTTTCTCCCGATTGTAAAATTTCAAATTGGGATTCCTTCTACGAACAATCACAATAACAATTGCTGCCACGAACATCACTAAAGACAACAATTGTGAGACACGAATGTTACTAAACGCATACAAACTGTCCATCCGTAAGCCTTCGATGAAGAAACGGCCGAAAGAATACCATATTATATAACCTAAAAAGACTTCGCCTTCTTTTAAAAAGTGTGGCTTTTTGCGTAATAACAATAAAACGATAAAGCCTAAAACATTCCAGACAGATTCATATAAAAATGTTGGCTGATGATACGTTCCGTTGATATTCATGTTATCAATGATAAACGTTGGTAAATGGAGATTTTCTAAAAATTGTCTGGTGGTCGCTGGCCCATAGGCTTCATGATTCATAAAGTTGCCCCAGCGACCAATTGCTTGCGCTAAAATCACACTTGGTGCGGCAATATCTAAAAAAGTCCATGTAGAAATGAAACGATGACGCGTAAAGAAAAACAGCGCCAGTCCCCCACCAATAAGACCACCATAAATCGCTAAGCCACCATTTCGAGTAAAGAAAATTTCAATCGGATTGTCTACATAATCTTGCCATTGAAAAGCGACGTAATACAAGCGCGCGCCAACAATTGCTGCAGGTAATCCCCAGAGCATAAAGTCAAAGACATCATCTTCTTTTAAACCAACACGAACGGCTTCACGACTACTTAGCCAAACAGCTAAAGCAATCCCTGAAACAATAATAATTGCATACCAATAGACGGGAATACCGAAAAGGCGAAATGCAATTGAATTCACTTGAGCTAACATCATCACATCTTCTCCTTCTATTCTCCTGAATTTTCTTCAATTAAACGGGTTAAGCGCTCTTCAAACGTTTTTGTTGCATCATAGCCCATTGTTTTCGCGCGGAAGTTCATTGCTGCTACTTCAATGATAATGGCCACATTTCGGCCAGTCTTAACAGGAATGCGAATCTGAGGGACATCAACGTTAGCTATTTCAACCATTGCATCATCACTACCGAGGCGATCATATTTCTTGTCTTTTTCCCATGCCTCTAAATAAACGACCAATTGAACTTGCATAAAGCCGCGGACCGCACTAGCTCCAAACAGGTTCATGACGTCAATAATCCCGATACCACGAATTTCAATTAAATGCTGCAAAATTTTTGGTGGCTCTCCCACCACGGTTAATTCATCTTGCTGATAAACATCGACACGATCGTCTGCGATTAGCCGATGGCCACGTTTAATAAGCTCTAAAGCTGTTTCACTTTTACCAATACCGCTATCTCCTTGAATCAAAACACCAAGTCCATAAACATCAACTAAAACCCCATGGACACTTGTCCGAACAGCTAAACGGCCATCTAAATAACTGGATAGTTCCCCTAGTAAACGGGAAGTTGAAATCGGTGAACGTAATACAGAAACCCCATTTTCTTTTGCTGCTGTAATCAATTCTTCGGGGATTTCTAGTCCTCTGGATACTATAAAGGCTGGAGTATCTTTCGCACATAAACGGCGCATCACTAATAAACGCTCTTCAGGCATCATTCGTTCCGCAAAGGTAATTTCTTTGCTCCCAAATAATTGTAAACGATCATGGGAATAATAATTAAAATACCCAGTTAATTCTAAGCCTGGCCGGGAAATTTCACCAGTTTTAATTGTTCTATTTAAGCTTTCTTCATCTCCGTAGACTACTTCTAAAGAAAGATTTTCTACCAGTTGATAAATCTTTACCACTTCTGTCATATCGAATGTCAGTCCTTTCTGCTACTTGTTATATTTTATCATTTAAAAATACAAGTTTCTAGCTATTCACTAGATAATTCCTAGAATTATCATATTTCAAAAAAATGAAACTATTTTTCAGTGAAATTATCTATGCTATTTCTGTTACTTGACTATTTCAGAAAACTTTGTATACTTGAAGCCGATCCTTTTAAGAAAAGAGGAAACTTATGAAAGAATATTTAAAGGAAAAAGCCCATCAATTAGCGTTAACGCCTGGTGTTTATTTAATGAAAGACGCAACCGACACAATTATTTATGTGGGCAAAGCCAAAAAATTGAAAAATCGCGTGTCGAGCTATTTTATTAATAGTCATCAACATTCTCGAAAGACGATGCGCTTAGTCAAACAAATTATAGACTTCGATGTTCTCCATACTGACACAGAATTGGATGCGCTCCTCCTAGAATGTCAACTGATTCAACAGTACCGGCCGCGCTATAATCGCCAAATGAATGCTTATGAACAATATTCTTATGTATCAGTAGCCGTTAATGAGCGGCAATTAGAGATTAAACTCTTAAATATGCCCACTAAAGAGAACTGTTTTGGTCCTTATTCGATTCGTCGAAAATTAAACCGTTTAAAAATAATTTTGGATAGTATCTACGATCTCGTCCCAACCAACTATTGGCATCAAACCTTTCAAAAAGAGAGTGCCATTCCGACCGAACTATTTCAACAAGAATTGTTCGACTTTTTCCATAATCAAGGACGAGAACCAATCAAACGAATTGCTCAACAAATGCAAGAAGCTGCTGAAAAACAAGCCTTCGAAAAAGCAGCAAAACTCAAAGAAGATTGGCTCTTTTTGACGCGCTTTGCAAACCAAAATCAACGAATTAGTCAAGCTAACCAACGAGATTGGCAACTGATGTGGTTACCTTGTCAGAAAAAAATCAAATACTATTTAATTTACCAAGGCTTGGTGGTAGCAACACGTGTTGTAACTAAACAAACGTTTCAAAAATATTCACCGCTTGAACTAGCAAAAAAAATTATGCCCAAAAAAACACCGAAAACAATTGAGCATTACTCGAAGCAACAAGTTGATTTTTTAAACATTTTATATGGCTATATCAGCCGCCATCCAGAATGTCACCTAGAAAATTTAACCATCGAAAAAGCCTGAAGAACGCATTTTATGCTACGTTCTTCAGGCTTTTTTATTCATATTTAGATAAATTGTGATCCGTAACGATCGTATTGACAATTGACATAATTACAGCCATTAGCACCGCTGCCCAAAAACTTGAGAAGCCAAAGTTCATTTCCCCCACAAAAAACGAGGTCATTTGTAAAATCGCTGCATTGACAACAAAGCTAAATAGACCAAACGTTAATAAAGTAAATGGGAGCGACAAGATTGTTAAGACTGGTTTCACCAACATATTTAGGATTGAGAGAACAAAGGCGGCAATAATTGCAGGCATTATGCCTCTCACATGAATCATGCCAGGAAAAACAACTGATAAAGAAATGAATGTCAGTGTATTAACAACCAATCGCTGAAAATATGTCATTAAAAGTCACTCCATTCGTCATCATCAATTTTTTCCGCTTCTTTACGTTGCTTTTTATTGGCAGCATAAGGATTTTCATTGCGAACATTTCTATTATAAGGATTTTGATGGCCGTAGCCGCGATCACTTCCTGTTCTTCCAGAAGGGATCAAGACTGCTAAGGCAATGTATAAGAGAATGCCTGGAAATCCTGCTGAGAAAAAGCTGAGCAAGACATAAACGACACGAATAATTGTTGGGTCAATTCCTAGCCAATCAGCAATCCCAGCTAAGCTTCCTGTTAAAACCACGTTATTCGGAGATTTTGTTAGTTTTCTTTTCATATGTTTTCACCTCGTCTACTAAATTTTACACTAGAAAGGCTGATTCGTCAGCCCATCTAGCTTAAAATTATTAATTATTTATCCGTATCTTTTAGGAAAATACTTCCCGTTGTTGTAGAAGCATTAATTTGAGCCATTGATTCTTCCAGTACACGTCTAAAATGTAATTGTTGATTGCCGCGATCTTTCTTTTCACGAACAACTTCAATATCTGTTAAACGGCTGTTAATACTACCTAAATTAGTTTTCACTTGCCCTTCAACGCCTAAGTCATTTGGCAAGGCCAACTTGATATTCCCATTTGCAGAGCTTGCTTCAACACGGCGAAGCGTTTTTTCTTTAGCTGTAATGCGGATATCTCCATTAATCAGAGAAACACTTAGACTTTCTGGTGCCGCGGAAATAGACACATCACCATTGACTGTTTCAATAATGTTATCTAAAATTGTTCCTTCTAGGACTTTAATTTCACCATTCACGCCTTCAATTTCTAACATAGTTGCATCAATTTTTTTAAACGTAATCGTCCCATTCGTTGATTTTGTGTAAACATCTTTCGCTGTTAACTCTTCTACTAAGACATTTCCGTTTAATAATTTAACAGATACATGATCGTAAGTGCGTTTTGGTAAATAGAACGTTAAATCTGCTTTCACCCGTTTGTTTGGCACTTGGAAAGAAATCGTTTCATCATCCACATCAATGTCACTTCGTTCTAAGAAAGCTTCCATTGGTGAATCTCCTGCCATTTTACCATATAATTTGATTTTTGCTTCGACTTTCACATCTTCTTGATCCCAAGTTTTGAAAACCACGGTACCATTTGCTACCTTGACATCAATTAAACTTGCTTGTGGATTTGGATAGTTAAACTCATGTTCAAACTTAGTTGTTGCCACACCAGGAACTTTCATTTTAATGTCTTTCCATTCCACATTATCATTCATGGTATCACTGAAAGAATTAAATGTTTTTTTCAAGAATTCTCCCACTTGGCCGCCAACTTCGGCAACTTTGCCGCCGACTTGGTTAAAGGTGTCTGTGGCTTGATCTTTCCACTCTTCAGAGAATTGAGAAGAAACTTTTTCTTTTGTATCATTCCATTGACCCTTCCATTGTTCTTTGCGAATGTTTTTTAGTTCTTCTTCCAATGCTGTTTTTTCAGTACTTTGAGTCGCTAATTTTTCTTCTAATTGTGCAAGTAAAACGTGCAAGTCTTTTCGTTGGACTTGTTCATCTTCTGTTAATGCATCTAATTCTTCTTTTGTATCTAATGTTCCAATTTCTTCTGCGACTTCTTTAATTTCTTCTTTGATGCCGGCAATTTCTGCGTTGACTTCGTCCAATTCAGCCGAAGCGCGATTGGCTTTTGTTGCTAACTCATCAAGAATTCTTTCTAAGTTTTCACGATCTTTTTCTGCACTGTCCTGTGTATTTTCTTCAAACGAATCAACAGTAGGTCCTTCTGATTCGCCTTTTTCTAATGCATCCATTAAATCTGCGACTTGATCTTCTTTATTTGTTGTTCCAATATTTTGTGTATCGACTTTTTCAGCAGCTTTTTCGATTTGTTTTTCATCTTTTTCAGTTGCCATATTTTCTAATAAAATTAACGCTTCTTCTGACGTTAGAATACCTTTTTTCACTAATTCTAATACGCGTTCTCTTTCTTTCATGGATATTGCCTCCTTAGCAAATTTTTCACTCAATAGTGTTTTCCTTACATGCATTATTATGCCTTGTTTTTGATCATTTGTCATAGGACTTAAGAACGATTTCTTCTCATTAGTAAGGACTAGTTTTATAAAATCAGTTCATTTTACGTTAAAAAAACTAGGAATTGGTCTAAAAAAGGCCGTCTCCTAGTTTTTTTTATTTGTTTATCTTAAAATTGTTCGTCACGATTACTATTCAATTCGGTAATTTTACCAGTTGCCAAGTAAACAATCCACTCACAAATATTTGTGACATAGTCGCCAATTCTTTCCAAGTATTGTGCCACATGTAGATAATCAGTTCCGCTAATAACCGTTTCTGGATTAGCTTTCATTGCTTCTACGGCATGTTTGTAAATACTATCGAAATATTCATTAGTACGATCATCCATTTGTGCAATCATTCGTGCATCTTTTTGATCCGTTTTAACATAGGCGATTAAAACATTATCCACCATTTTTTTCACATAATCAGACATATCTGAAATTTCTTTTTCAATTTCAGGAATACGTGTTTCTCCTTTTAAGCGAATCGTTGATTTAGCAATTGAAACGGCATGGTCCGCCATTCTTTCTAAATCCGAACTAGCTTTCATAACAGTGATAATCATACGTAAGTCTGTTGTCACTGGTTGTTGTAACGCAATCATTTCAAAACTCTTTTTCTCAAGTTTGACTTCCATATCATTGATTTCAATATCGCGATCAATCACTTCTTGAGCTAATTTTTTATCATGATTAATATATGCCTTCACGGATTTATGGACGGCACTACTAACCATCATACCCATTTCATAAAATTGATTGTGCAGATTCAATAGTTCTTCTTCAAATTGTGTCCGTAACATTCTTTTTCCCCCTTTTAACCAAATTTACCAGAAATGTAATCTTCTGTTTGTTTTTCTTTTGGATTTAAAAATACTTTTTTCGTGTCATTAAATTCAATTAAATCACCTTGTAAAAAGAAGGCCGTTTTATCAGAAATCCGTGATGCTTGTGACATATTATGTGTCACCATAATCATGGTATATTTCTCTTTTAATGTTAACAGCATGTTTTCAATTTTACCACTAGAAACTGGGTCCAAGGCGCTAGTTGGTTCATCTAATAAAATAATATCTGGTTCCACAGCTAACACACGAGCGATACAAACCCGCTGTTGTTGTCCACCAGAAAGTGAAAGTGCACTTTTGTGAAGTTTATCTTTGACATCCTCCCAAACGGCAGCAGCTTTCAAACTGGTTTCAACTGCTTCATCTAAGACTTGCTTGTCTTTGACTCCTTTTAGGCGCAAGCCATAAATCACATTTTCATAAACTGAAAATGGAAATGGATTAGGCTGTTGGAAAACCATGCCAATTTCTTTACGTAATTCAACGTTATCTGTTTTCGGTCCATAAATATCTTTTCCTTTATAGACAACACTTCCAGTAATAGTTACGTCTGGGATTAAATCATTCATACGATTCAAGCAACGTAAATACGTTGATTTCCCGCAACCAGAAGGACCAATCATGGCAGTTAATTCTCCTTGATTAAAAGTTAAATCAATGCCTTTCAATGCTTCTTTTTTCCCGTAATATAAATGTAAATCTTTTGATGAAATAATTTCTTTGCCCATCTTGCTCCTCCTAACCAAAATGTCCTGAAACGTAGTCTTCCGTTGCTTGAATTTTTGGTCGTGTAAAGATTTTTCTTGTATGGTCGTATTCAATGACTTTGCCCATATAGAAGAAAGCTGTATAGTCACTAATCCGCGCCGCTTGTTGCATGTTATGTGTCACAATGATGATCGTGTAATCATCTTTTAAATTCACTAACGTTTCTTCAACCGTTCCTGTTGAAATCGGATCTAACGCGCTTGCCGGTTCATCTAACAATAGAATATCTGGTTTCATCGCAATTGCCCGAGCGATACACAAACGTTGTTGTTGCCCACCAGAAAGAGCCAAGGCGCTTTTGTTTAAGTTATCTTTCACTTGATCCCAAAGTGCGGCTTGCTTCAAACTTGTTTCAACGATTTCATCTAATTTTTTCTTATCCTTTTCACCATGCTGTTTCAATGCGAATGTGATATTTTCATAGATAGATTTACTAAATGGATTGGGCCGCTGAAAAACCATGCCAATGCGTTTTCTCATTTCGTAGACGTCCACTTCTTTCGTATTGACATCGACATCTTTATACATGATTTTTCCAGTAACACGTGTATTGGCAATGCCATCGTTCATACGATTTAGCGAACGTAAATACGTGGATTTACCGCAACCAGAAGGTCCAATTAAGGCGGTTATTTTGTTCTTTTCAAATTGTAAATCAACACCTTTGATAGCCTCATTGTCCCCGTAAAAGACATGTAAGTCTTCCGTGTGTAACGCAATTGGGTCTTTTTGGCTATCTAGTTGAAGTAAATGGGTATCATTTAAATTGTATTCTTTCATGCTAATTCCCCTAACATTAAGCTGATGTCATTCTCTTATAAAGACGGTTGCCGATAAAACGAGCGCCGAAATTGAAAAGTAAAACTACTAAAATTAACACAGCGGAGGCACCTGCTGAGACCGCAGCGCCATCTGGCATCGTACCTTCAGTATTAATTTTCCAAATATGCACAGCCAACGTTTCCGCTTGACGGAAAATACTAATTGGACTTGAAACGCTCAACGGATTCCAATTACTGAAATCTAAGGCAGGTGCGCTTTGTCCTGCTGTATAAATTAACGCAGCGGCTTCACCGAAAATCCGACCAGAACTCAAAATAACCCCTGTCAAAATTCCTGGTAACGCTTCTGGCAAAATAACTTTTTTTACTGTTTCCCAACGTGAAAGACCTAAGGCTAACCCCGCTTCACGCTGTGTATAATGAATGGCTTTCAAAGATTCCTCAACATTTCTAGTCAATAATGGTAAGTTAAAAAATGTTAATGCTAACGCACCTGATAAGATTGAAAAGCCATATCCGATTTGTACAACGAAAATCAAGAAGCCGAACAGCCCCACAACAACGGAAGGCAATGAACTTAAAATTTCAATCGAGGTACGAATTAAATCAGTTAACCAATTCTTTTTCGCATATTCCGATAAGTAAATTCCAGCACCTAATGAAATTGGAATACTAATAATCATTGTAATCAATAGTAAATATAGTGAATTGAAAAGCTGAATACCAATCCCACCACCAACTTGATAGGCTCTGGATGGTTGTGTTAAAAATTCCCACGAAATATGTGGAATTCCTCTAGCTAAAATGTAAATCAGTAAGGCCGCCAAAATTAAAACAATGACGCCAGATACGGCATATAAGATACCTGTTGCGATTTTATCTGCTTTTTTTGCATTCATTATTTTAAGGCTCCTCTCTTACCGATAATTCGGATAACAATGTTGAATAGTAAAGACATCAACAATAGAATCAAGGCTAAAGACCAAAGAACGTTGTTTTCAACTGTTCCCATAATCGTATTCCCAATCCCCATTGTCAAAATACTTGTTAGTGTCGAAGCTGGTGTTGTCAAACTAGTTGGCATCACAGCTGCATTTCCGATTACCATTTGGATTGCTAAGGCTTCACCAAACGCACGAGCCATACCAAAGACAACCGCAGTTAAAATACCAGGCACAGCTGCCCGCAAGACAACTTTATAAATCGTTTGCCAACGCGTAGCACCAAGCGCCAACGACGCTTCACGATAATGTCTAGGCACAGCTTTTAGCGCATCCACGGTCATTGTAGTGACCGTTGGTAAAATCATAACAAATAGTACAAATGTACCAGCTAAAATACCGAAGCCTGTTCCGCCAAAGATTGAACGGACAAAAGGAACAATGACAGATAAACCAATAAATCCATAAACAACAGAGGGAATCCCTACAAGTAATTCAATAACTGGTTGTAAAAATTTCGCTCCTTTTTTAGGTGAAATTTCTGTCATAAAAACAGCCGCTCCAATCGCAAATGGCGTCGCAACAATCGCTGACAAAAACGTTACAATAAAGGAACCCGCAATCATTGGTAAAGCCCCAACCATGGGTTTACCGTCTGCGCCGATATCACTTGGGTTCCAGTTTGTTCCAAATAAGAAATCAAACACGTTAATCTTATCTTTAAAGAATGTAGCAAGTCCTTTACTTGCAACAAAATAGAAAATTGAAACAACCACTGCTACAATTAAGGCAATACATAGGAAACTAATAAATTTTCCTCGTTGCTCCATCTTGGCTCTTTTCGATTTTGTTAATAATTTTTTCTGTACATCTTCCAAGAATATTTCCTCCTCAAACAATCCAACTTTTACAGATAAAAATAGTGTACCTTTTTTACATCAATTTGTTTTTAATAACATGTAAATTTTATGTTAAGTTTGTAAATTTTGTGTTAAGAGAATTATTTAATGACATTTCCTTGCCAATCCCGTTCAATTTCCATTTTCGAAACAGGAATATACCCTAATTGACCAATCACACGTTCTTGGATATCATCTGACAACATAAAGTCTAAAAACTCTTTGGTTAAATCACTTGGATTTTTACGAGTGTACATGTGTTCATAAGACCAAATAATCCATTTATTGTTCATTACATTTTCATCTGTTGGCTGAACACCATCAATACTTAACGTAGCTACTTCATCAGTAACATATGAAAATGCGGTATAACTAATCGCTCCTGGTGTATCAGAAACAATGGAACGAACCATGCCGCTGGAATCTTGTTCTTGCGCACGAATGGCTGTTTTATCTCCCAAGACCCACTTTTCAAAAGTCGCACGCGTACCACTACCGGCCGCTCTGTTCAAAATAACAATTTTTTGATCTTTCCCGCCAAGTTCTTTCCAGTTTGTTACTTCACCTAAAAAGATTTTCTTTAAATTTTCCATTGAGATATCTTTGACACCGACATTTTTGTTAACGATTGGTGTAATCCCAACAACAGCAACTTTATGATCAATTAAGTCTTCCGCTTTGATGCCCTTTTTCTCTTCTGCAAATAAATCAGAATTACCAATGTCTACCGCGCCAGATTGGACTTGACTCAGACCTGTTCCGCTTCCGCCACCTTGGACATTAATAAATCTTCCTGGATTTTGGCTTTGATATTCCTCACTCGCTGTCTCTACTAATGGTTGTAAAGCTGATGAGCCTACCGCTGTGATGGATTCACCACGATCAATCCATTTTGCACATCCTGTCAATGTAAGTATACTTGCCAAACCAATAAATAATAGCAATCTTTTTTTCATCGATTCATTATTCCTCCAATTAATTTCAATCTATTCTATTTTACCATTATATGTAGGACTTGAAAATTATAAGTTATCAATTTGTTGGTACAACTGAGAAAACTCTTAAATTAAATAACAAAAAGTATCTGAAGAAGCCAATTTGGCTGTTGCTTCAGATACAAATAATTATGCTAGAAAGATGACTATATTTAAGAATTTAGTGGGGATGGCTTTTTTGAAAATTATTGGGAGTATAAAAGCGAGTTCGTACATCCAACCTACTTCCTTATTGTTTTACTGATAAGAAATTATTGAGAGTACAAAAACTATTGGGCAACGATTCTTTCTTTAATCCCTGTTTTACTGATAAGAAATTATTGAGAGTACAAAAACAAAATTCTGCGATGAAGTGAATCAACATGTGTTTTACTGATAAGAAATTATTGAGAGTACAAAAACCAAATCGTACATTTATAACCATCGCGAAAAGTTTTACTGATAAGAAATTATTGAGAGTACAAAAACAAGCAGAAGAATTTATCAATGCTTCAAAAAGTTTTACTGATAAGAAATTATTGAGAGTACAAAAACAAGAATGGGACCAGATCGGCTGGGGAACGAGTTTTACTGATAAGAAATTATTGAGAGTACAAAAACTACTAATCGTTCATTCAATGCTTGCTCGTTGTTTTACTGATAAGAAATTATTGAGAGTACAAAAACGATTGAGGGAATTTTGATTGATGCTGGTTAGTTTTACTGATAAGAAATTATTGAGAGTACAAAAACACCTTGTTGAAGAACGGTGAAATAGCTTTAGTTTTACTGATAAGAAATTATTGAGAGTACAAAAACCTCAAATTTAAAATTTGAAATCTCATTAATAATCCTTTTGATAAAAAATATAACTTTACGCGGTTAAAATTCCAGACTCACTCTTTCCGCAATAACCGTTCGCGAAAATATTGTTCTTCCAACACAGTGAGCTTTTCCATCGACGTCTCGACACACTCACTATTGTCATCTAGCAATTCCTTCAACAATTTTAATAATATCATATCTTTAGGTAAAAGATAATTTTTTGTATACTGATCCCCAACAAAATGACAGACTCGATAAAAAGCATCAATTAGTTGTTGATTTGTCCAAGAGAGTTGATCTGGATAATGTCGCTCGATACTTTGACGAAAAACATCAAAAACTGGCAACTGCTGATACTTATCATATAACAAAATCGTTTTCTCAACATCTTCCTCCGTATACGGTAAAGGTAAGCTTCTATTACTAAAAATAAAAAACTTCAACTGCTTTGTTTCTTGAGCCAATTTCTTTAACTGCTGAAAGAGATAATGAATTGATTCCGTCTCCAAAAAACTTTCTGGATTTGTAATAACAAGCCAGACAGGCTGTTCTCTTCGGCTGATACTCCGTTGCAAGAGATAAATAAATTCAGCCAACAATTCCCCTGTATCCATCATTTCTAGAGGCAACGATTGGCCATTTTCTAAATAGTTTAATGACAACGAATACTTCAAAATATCCTGAAAATTCATTTCTAAAAAATGCGGTTCAATATTCGTTAAATAGTTATTTAATTTATCATTCATTAAATTTTCTAGTTTTAACAACTGATCATTTAAATTGCTCATTTGATTTGTAATATCAAAATCATCTTGTAAATAAAGTAATTCCTGATGAAGTAACGTACCTTTGATAAAATTTATTTGTTGAAAAATACTTGTATTGTCCTCTAAAAAGTAAAAATCAATACTCTTTGCCTTTAACTTTTTTTCTTCTAAAAAAATTTCAATACCGTTATCTCCATAGACTGATTCTTCTAAGTCACTTAACGCTTTTTGTTTCGCAAACCGTTTTAATGTCCGTAATATTTTACGACGCCATTGATTTTCTCCTCCATAAAAAAATACATAATCTTCCAAAGAAAATTCAATAAATTGTTGATACTGATATTCCAAACGAATTTGTTTCATTAAATCACCACCAAGCGGCGAACACCAACTACTTCTTCTTGATGACTACGACTGCCCGCCAATAATAGCATATCTTGAAACTGAATTTCTGAAACATACAACAATCGCACATTCCCTGAACGTGGTACTTTTCTCTTTAAAATTGTTTCATATTTTTTTAACGCACTACGATTGGGCAAACTCCGATAATAAATAGAATACTGCAACATAATAAATCCATTTTCCAGTAAATGTTTTCTAAAAATTCGGTATTCTTTCTGCTCCTGTTTCGTTTCAAAAGGTAAATCAAATAAACACATTAATCGCACGACTCCTAAACTCACTTCCCCTCACACTCCAACATATTTACCAAATGAATTTTCTGAACGTTTTCAAAATCACCTGTTTCCATTGCTTTCACAAAAGCAGCCACATATTCAGACATTGCTTGGTTCATATAAATTTTTTTGTTTTTCACCTTAATCTTTTGATGTAAAAATTCCACCAAGGTTAAACGACTATGATAGGTTAAATACTTTTCATTCTTTTTCAATATCGTTTGATGAATATACCAATCCATTAATGGACGAAAAGGTTCCATTAAGTCATCAACTAGGTTAAACGAATTATATTCATTTTTATGGAAAATCCCTAACATCGGTAATAATCCTAACGCTACCACGCAACGGGCCATTTGTGCACGAATAACTGCATAGCCATAATTCATACAGGCATTCGGTAAGCACTCTTCTTCACGAGTAAAACCCACACCATACAATGAATGAAAATATACTTTTGCAACATGTCCTTCACGATTCGTTGTATCCCCTGGTAAAATTCCTTCACTAAGTTTTTCTAAGACTTCCACTCGTTCGGAATCTGTTCCTAAATATTTCGTAACTGCAATTTGATTCTGAATTTTTTGTGTTACGATTTCGCACCACGCTACTTGTTTCTGTTCTTCTTTCCAATTACTTTGCCAGATTGCTCGTTTCGCACTGCGATGATACTGACCAATACCAAGAAAAACACCTACAGGCATGAACGTATTATCACAAATCACGGTATCAATATGATGTTGTGCGAACTTCGCTAGTAACCGTGTAGTGATAACTGTCTGGTCGCCTTCTAAAATTACACTTTCAATATCTGTCAAAGGAATGACATATGTATTCCCTTCTTTTATCACTTCTAAATTATCTAACTTTACTTTTAATTTCTCACCATTTTTTACAAAAACTGTTCGAAATCCCAACAACATTTCCTCCTTTTTAATAAAAAACCGCCCTACATATGTAGGGCGGTAAATTCGGCAAGATGCCTTATTTTTGTAGATTCTCAATAATTTCTTATCAGTAAAATTATTAAAGACGTGTTTCGTCAAACACGGTAGTCCGTCGACTACAATTAAAGATTACTACAAAAACGCTAATCATGCAACCCTTTTCTTTTTGTTTTTTCCTTTTTATTTAATAATATTCTTTGGTTCTTTTTCATAAAATAGATAATGTTTCTTTCCTAAAATATCTGTATTGAATTTTCGTAACTTTTTGCCTTCTTTGCCATATTTAGCAATATTTAAATTGATGGCTCCATTATTATAAGGTTTTTGCTTAAATTGATTTTCTGCTGGCATCATTTCTTGCTCTAACCCTTTAAAGTTAATACTATTAGCACTTTGGAAATTATAAAAACGCACATCATAGCGTTGGCTATCTTTCCATTCAATTTCCAAACCATCATTTTTTTGTAAAGAAAAACAGAAACGCACCACTTGTCCTTTTGTCTGTTCGGCGACTTTTTTCATGTATTCTTTTTCTGTGATTCCATACTTACCTTCCACAAAACGTAAGTCAGAATAATATAGTTGTACTGTATAATAAGCCTTAGTTTCTAAATCTTGATAAATATCGTAGCGATATGGTTTTAAACTTTGTAACGTAACTTTGCGACCATTTTTAGTTTTTTCAACAGGTCGTCCTTGTGAATCCTTGGTGATATTAATATGTTTATTCAATTTACCGTCATAATACTTCAAACTACGAATAAGTGGTCCATTGTTTTTTTTCGCATATTTCTGAATCGCTGGAATATCATTTTCTTCACAGTAAACAGCAAACGGTGAACGTTTAACACGTTTTACCTTACCATTTTTTTCTTCCACTTCTTGAAAATCAGGAGTTGTTTCTGCTATAGACAACAATCGTTCATAGGTCTTTTCGTCAAGATCTTTCATTAAAAGTTTATCTTGTTTTTTCTTGAAGGCTTCCCAACCATCTAACGTGTAAATGTCTTTGATTTTACCAATTGTGTACTCGTCAGTCGTTATTTTTTGTTTACCACTTTTCAGTGTTTTGACTTCCGTTTTCTCTCGAACAGAATAAATAGTGGCATCACTGAGTTTGCGGTTAGCTTTACGATCCACTTGGTGAGAAAATTTAATTCTTGGATGGAGGTTTACTGGCTTCAATTGCTCACGAAAATTAGGCCATTTTACCTGATAGGTTTTTCGTTCATACTTCTTTGATTTTTTGAATTCCCGGTAAGACATTTCATTGACAATTTCACCAGTTTCGAAATCAATTTCACGCATGACTTTTTCACCAGTTTCTTCCTTCACTGCATAGTGATAACGACTAACCTTGACAAACGGAGTGACTGCACACAATGTTGCATCAACGGCATGATGATGATGTGTTTCACGAGTTTTATCTAAGTCAGCACCCCAGTTTTTACGTAAAGTATGAGTAAAACTGCCGTTCACTACTCGAACTTTCGTTTCCTGATTCGTAAAAAAACTCTGTAAGGTATTTAAAACTAAACGACTGGCATAACGCGTGTCATTCAGATTTCTAGCTAAAAATTTTTCGACTTGCTCACTGTCAAAAATATTCCGCGTTTCCAATAAATTATTTTCTTTTTTATGACTAAAATGGCGACTTTCCACCCATTTTTGATAGTCATCCCAGTTGCTAAATTTCCCGTTAATTTTTTTGAAAGAACCGTCCATCCATGCATCATATGGTGTTTGTTGTCCTTTGACTTGATTAGCTTTACTTAAAACCAGTACTTTATTATTAATAGAATCATCTAAGCTAATCGAAATTGGAATAATATGATCAATTTCTGTTGAATCACTAACCAATAATTCAGGAGAAATAGGCAGTCCTGTATAGGCACATATGCCATCTTGTTCGTAATAGTATAATAACTTAGCTAAAAAACGACGATTTTTTTGAATGGTCGTTTGAAATTTTTCTTGGCTCCATCCAGACTTTTGCATAAAATAACTTTGGCTGTCATTCTTTCGTTGACTATTCTTTGCATGTAATTCTTTTATTCGTTTTTTTTCATCTTCTTCGTTATCGTCCCTAGGCATTTCAATAGTGATGTAACGAATTTGCTCTTTTCCATATTTTACTAACAAAGCATCTATGACTTTGAAGGCTTGGCTCACTGTTTTGTTCACCGTTGGATTATAAATTTCTGCCAAAACATCTTTTGTTGGTAATTTTTTATATTCACTATAACGTTTTCTAACATCTGACTTTAACTGAAACTGTTCTAAGAGTGTATTTTGTTCTGAAGTGGCGTTCATTAGTTCTGGAATTAATAAGTGTAATGTTTTTAAAGAAAAACGATGCCACGATTGCGTGCTAATACTTTGGCTTAATTCTTTGTAGCGATCCAAAACGAGTAACTTCACAGATTCAGATAATTCAGGCAGTTCAAAAGCTAAAGTATTTTCAATCCCTTCGCGTTCGGTATTTAAGGTTAAAACTTTCGCTAAACAATCGATCGTTTCAGTTGGTAGCGTAGCCAAATCGATTCCTGCTTCTGCAAAAATTTTCCGCCAATTCCGATAACCTTTCAATGTATGAATTTCTGGTTTACCTTTTTTATCCAAACGCCAACCACTTAGTCGTTCTTTTTTCACACCTAGTAATTTAACCACATCATTAACGCCAAAACGAGTAAATTCTTTGGTCATTAATTCTGTTAAAATGTATTCTTTTTGCTCTGACGAAAGTGGCACTTCTCCATCAATTTTTAAATTGGTTAAATCATTGAGTAAATTATATTGTTGTGCAGATAGACTTAAACCACTTGCTCGTAATTCACCTTGAAAGTCTTTGCCAATCAATTTATCAAAAATATTTGTTGCTGGTTCTCCTTTTTTTTGAAAATCAGACCAACGACCATAAGGACTGTTATTGGCTTCATTTCCTGGCCCATGGTAATACGGTCGTTTGCGATAAATTAATCCAGCTTCCTCTGCAATACCAGGCTGTACAAATAACGCAATCCAATCATCTGTCAATTCGTTAGGATAAAAGGCTTGTTGGGTTTTAAGAATGGTTGCCAATTCATTTGCATAAGCAGAAACTTTAAAAACATTTAACTGATAATTACCTTGAGCATTGATTCCTGTTTTCACTCGATTATTTTCTTTCAGCCGCTGTAATTGGATTTGACCAGGTGTATATTTTGTTAACAGCTGAGCATTTTTTCTGACTTGTTCTTTATAATCTTGACTTTCTTTCGCTGCTTCCGTATCAACTTCGTCTAAGTAACTAATTCCACGTTTTTTTAAAATGTGAAGAGTCACTTTATAAATTTCTCCTCTGCTTAATGGTTCTGTCAATCCTTTTACTCTTAATTGGTACGGGCAACTATTTTTTAATGATTTATCTTCATAAAATCCAACAGCCGCAAGTATTTTTTTGCATCTTTTAAGCGATTCGTTTTCCGTCTAATTAAACGACGTCCACCTCGATTTGTGCGTCGTTCTAAATTTTTTTCACTATTTTTCGCACTAAATAAACGGACACCTAAATCAATAACATTGCCTGTCCGTTCATCAATCACTGACCAACCAACACTACTAATCCCTAAATCTAAACCTATACTGTACATGAGAACCTCCTTTAAGCAATGACAATTAATAATTTAATTATACAATATTTTTTGTAAAGGGATACAATTTTCAATAAATAATTTTCAGAAATTTATGATAACTATTATCCCTTTAATTTATCATGATTTAGAAAGAAAAAAATAACAACTTCCACAATTTTAATCTACGGTTATCTGCTTGCGCCAAAATAATATATATGTTTTAAGCAAATGACGATAAATTTTACCATTAGATAGGTCCTTCCGTATGCAAAATCTACTACAGAATTTCCGATGGATTAGTGTGTTGATTATTAACTAAAAAATGACACATAAGTCGAGTCAACTTATGTGTCATTTTTTACTTTTAAGATAGTCTACTGAACAAAAACATTTCTCCCATCCTAGCAATCTCTACGTGATAAATCACTTAGATGGCAAGATCTTTGTCCGCAAAATTAAACTTTTTTAAATTTTCAAGAAACGACGCATTGAAATAACTGAACCTAGTGATCCAATAATCATTCCTGTTGCAATCATTAATAGATTAACTTTCCAGATAAAATCTTCTGGACGAATTAATGAATAATTCGAACGCAATAACTGCGGGTTAAACATGTTATAAACTTGATGGTAGCCTAACGTCATAATAATGACTGGCACGATTGCGCCAATCAACCCAATCCAAGCACCTTCTAAGAAGAACGGCCAACGAATGAAACTGTTTTTGGCTCCTACAAGACGCATAATTTGGATTTCTTTTTGACGAGATAAAATCGTAATCCGAATAGTGTTGGAAATTAAGAACACTGCAACGAATAAAAGTAATGCAGCAGCTGCTAAGCCCCAAGTTCGAACGGTTTGAGCGATTTTAAAGATTTTGTCTGAATTTACACCACCGTAATCGGCTTTAAAAACACTTGGGAATTTAGCTGCTTGTTTCGCAATATCTTTCGTGTCTTCTGGTGTTTTTGCACGGACATAATACACATCATATAATGGGTTACTGTCGCCTTCGAAAAGATTCCAGGCATCCCCCATTTGTTCTTGGATTTTTTTCAATTGTTGATCTTTGTTTGAATAAGAAATATCTTCAACATTGTCTAATCCTTTAAGTTGTTTTTCTAATGTTTTCATTTCATTTTGTTTTGTACCAATATCGACAAAAACAGACACTGTCACGTTTTTTTCGATATCATCAGCAAGTTTCGTTGCATTAAAAATAACGCCCATAAAAATACCAACTAAAACTAATGTAATTGTAACCGCACTTGCTGAGGCAACAGTCATCCAACCGTTCCGTTTTAAACTTTTGATACTTTCAAATAAATGAGAAAAGAATGTTCTAATCATCGTAGCCGTATTCTCCTTCCACTTGGTCACGGATAATGCGACCATTTTCAATGGCAATAACACGGTGACGAATCGTATTTACAATTGTACTATTATGCGTTGCCATCACGACTGTTGTTCCTTGTGCGTTAATCCGGTCCAACAATTTCATGATTTCCCATGAATTCTCTGGATCTAAGTTTCCAGTTGGTTCATCGGCAATTAAAACTTTCGGTGTATTTACGATTGCTCGTGCAATGGATACCCGTTGCTGTTCCCCACCAGAAAGTTCGCTTGGAAAAACACGTACCTTATGTTTTAGACCGACTAAATCTAAAACTTCCATCACGCGTTTTTTGATTTCGCGAGGACGTCGTCCGATAACTTGCATCGCATAGGCCACGTTCTCATACACAGTTTTCTTTGGTAATAATTTATAGTCTTGGAAAACGATGCCGATTTCACGACGTAAATAAGGAACTTCTTTATTTTTTATTTTCATTAAATCATGACCTGCAACTGTCAAATTACCTTTTGTTGCTTTTTCTTCACGATACATTAATCTAATAAAGGTTGATTTCCCTGCACCTGAGGGACCAACCACATAGACGAACTCGCCTTGGTCAATCTCTACTGAAATATTTCGAATCGCTGTTGTACCATTCGAATATTTCTTCATTACATCTTTCATTTCAATCATGGCGTTCTCTCCATCTCTTTTTTCTTCAATCCTACTCATTATAACATGTCAATATTGCAAACTTCTTGCATTAAGTTACATTTTTATTTCAATTTAATGAAGAGCTTAACTTAAGCGCTGTTTTAAGTAGGCATCAATGAAACCATCAAGGTCTCCATCCATCACAGCTTGCACATTGCCAGTTTCGTAATTTGTCCGATGGTCTTTGACCATTGAATACGGATGGAACACGTAAGAACGGATTTGTGAGCCCCAGCCAATCTCCATTTGTTCACCACGTAAACTTGCTGCTTCTTGGGCTTTCTTTTCCATTTCCAATTGATATAATTTGGCTTTTAACATACTCATTGCTTGCTCACGGTTTTTTAATTGAGAACGTTGTGCTTGGCTTGCGACAACGGTACCTGTTGGAATATGTGTGATTCGAACAGCCGATTCTGTTTTATTAATATGCTGACCACCGGCACCACTTGCTCGATAGGTATCAATTTTTAAGTCATCTGGATTGATCGCAATTTCTATTGTATCGTCTAGTTCCGGCATTACATCAACTGAACAAAACGAAGTATGACGGCGTTTAGCGGAATCAAAGGGCGAAATCCGTACAAGACGATGGACACCTTTTTCAGATTTTAGGTAGCCATAAGCATTGTAACCTTTGATTAATAAGGTGACACTTTTAATCCCTGCTTCATCTCCAGCTTGGTAATCCAACGTTTCAACTTGGAAACCGTGACTTTCTGCCCAACGTGTATACATTCGTAAAAGCATACTTCCCCAATCTTGTGATTCAGTACCACCGGCACCAGGGTGTAATTCAATTAGGGCGTTATTATGATCATATGGCTCATTTAGTAGTAAGGATAGCTCATACGTTGTTAAACGTTCTTGCAAGAGATGAATTCTTTCTTCCAATTCTTCTTGAATCTCTGCATCATATTCTTCTTGTTGTAATTCAAACATCACCGTTAATTCGTCCAGTTCCTCAGAGAGCTGATGAAATTGTTGATATTTTTCTTTCAAACTATTGGTTTCGTTAATTAGCTTTTGAGCCGTTTCTGTGTTGTCCCAAAAACCAGGTTCTCCCATCCGATTTTCCGCCTCGGCAATGTCTTCTTCTAACTGGTCTAAGTCAAAGAGACCTCCTGAAGCTAGTAATTTTTTGTGTCATTTCGTCTAATAATGTACGAATTTCTGGGTTTTCCAAAATGATTCCTTCTTTCTCTTTATTGTAAAAAGAGCAAAGGCGGGACAAATTGCCCCACCCTGCGTTTTTTCTTTAATTAAGCGTTTCTTCCATGACAATTTTTGAATTTTTTGCCACTTCCGCATGGGCATAAATCATTACGGCCCACTTTTTTATCTACACGCACAGGTTGACGCTTCGCACTTGTGTTGCTTTGTGCAGCTGCATCTTGTTCTGTTTCTGGATGTTCCGCTTGTCCTTGAGCTACTTGCTCACGTTGGACATTTTGGCGAATTTCCGATTTCATGAATAAACGTGTTACTTCATATTCGATTGAACCCACCATATTGTTATACATAGAATAACCTTCTGTTTGATATTCTACTAATGGGTTGTTTTGACCGTACGCACGTAAGCCGACAGATTGACGTAATTGATCCATTGCATCAATGTGATCTGTCCATTTAGTATCGACGACACGCAAGATGACAACTTTTTCAAATTCTAGCAGTTGTTCTTGACCATTCAATTGTTGAGATTTTTCTTCAAATACTTCTTGCGCACGTGCCACTAAGTAGTCTTTGATTTCTTCAGCTGATTTATTTTCTAAATCTTTTTTAGAAATCGTATCTTCATGGACAAGTGTTGAGGCTGCAAAATCGACAATCCCATCTAAATTCCATTCTTCTTTTTCTAATTGTGTATGGCTATCCACCACTCGGCCAATCGTCCGTTTTACCATGCCCATCAATACATCAGACAAGTCATTTTCTTCCATAATTACTTCTTGTCGTTGTGCATAAATAACTTCACGTTGCTCGCGCATCACGTCATCGTATTGTAAAACATTTTTACGTGTGTCATAGTTATTTCCTTCCACACGTTTTTGAGCAGACTCTACTTGGCGAGTAAACATTTTACTTTGAATAACTGCATCTTCTTCTTGCACATTCATTCGTTCCAAGAATGTTTTAATTCGTTCTGAACCAAAGCGTTTCATTAAGTCATCTTCTAAAGATAAATAAAATTGTGAAACCCCTGGATCCCCTTGACGTCCTGCACGTCCACGCAACTGATTATCAATACGACGTGACTCATGACGTTCTGTCCCGATAACCGCTAGACCACCTAGTTCAAGTACACCTAAACCAAGTTTAATATCCGTTCCACGACCAGCCATATTTGTTGCAATTGTAACTGCGCCTTTTTGACCGGCATTCATAATGATTTCGGCTTCTTTAAAGTGATTTTTCGCATTTAATACTTCATGAGGAATTTTAGCTGCGTTTAATTTATCAGAAAGTAATTCTGACGTTTCTACCGCAACAGTCCCCACCAACACTGGTTGTCCTTTGTGGTAACGTTCTTTAATATCTTCCACCACTGCATTAAATTTACTTTCTAAGGTTGGATAAAGTAAATCTGGACGATCGTCACGGATAATTGGACGATTGGTTGGGATTTGAATGACTTGAATATTGTAAATTTCACGGAATTCTTCTTCTTCTGTTTTAGCAGTACCAGTCATCCCGGCTAGTTTTTTGTACATCCGGAAGTAGTTTTGGAACGTAATCGTCGCCATTGTTTTTGTTTCATCTTCAATTTCGACGCCTTCTTTTGCTTCGATCGCTTGATGCAAGCCATCAGAATAACGACGACCATCCATGATACGACCAGTAAATTGGTCAACAATTAAGACTTTATTGTCTTGCACCACGTAATCAATGTCTAATAACATGATATAGTTTGCCCGTAACGCTTGATCTAAATGGTGCGTTAATGCTGTATTTTCAATATCGTAAAGGTTATCCAATCCGAAAGTTTCTTCAGCTTTTTCAATCCCTGCTTCTGTTAAACCAATTGTTTTAGACTGAATATCAATTTTGTAATCTTCATCTTCTTTTAAGCGTTTGACAAAATTATCGGCACGCGTATAGAGTGCTGTCGATTTTTCAGCTTGTCCAGAAATAATTAATGGGGTTCTTGCTTCATCAATTAAGATTGAATCCACTTCATCGACAATTGCATAGTTTAATGGACGTTGAACCATTTGGCTGCGATAAACAACCATGTTATCACGCAAATAGTCAAATCCTAATTCGTTATTTGTACTATAAGTGATATCACAGTTATACGCTTCACGTTTTTCATCAGAAGATTTAGAGTTAATGTTTAAGCCAACGCTTAAGCCTAAGAAATTATATAATTCTCCCATTTCGTTAGAGTCACGGGTTGCTAAGTATTCATTAACTGTAACAACGTGTACTCCTTCGCCAGATAGTGCATTCAAGTATACAGGCATTGTGGCAGTCAAGGTTTTCCCTTCACCTGTTCTCATTTCAGGAATGTTCCCGTCATGAAGCACAATCCCACCCATTAATTGGACACGGTACGGGAATAAACCTAGTACACGTTTAGCAGCTTCGCGGACAACCGCAAACGCTTCTGGTAATAGTTCGTCTAAGGTTTCCCCTTTTTGATAACGGGCTTTAAATTCATCTGTTTTTTCACGTAATTGTTCATCGCTTAGTTGTTCCATTGCACTTGCATGTGCATCAATTTTATCGGCGATTTTTTCTAATCGTCTTAATTCTTTTTTATCGTTTTCAATCATTTTTTTCAAAAAATTTGCCATTGGTATCTGTGTTCCTTTCAATTACCTCTTTTTATTTTTGTATCCTTTTTGTACAAGAAGCACAATCTATCCGTTTTATTTTATCATTACTTGACGAGAAAGAAAACCATTTCTCTCTATTTTACAGACATTTTCCTTTAAAAGAGGAACTTTTAAAGTTATTTTATGTATTTCTTTATTTTTTCTTTACTCCGTGCTTTAAAGATGTTTAAAGAGCTGAAATGCACGAAGGCATTTCAGCTCTTATTTTAAGCTTTAGTCTGTTTCAATCAAGCCATATTTGCCATCTTTACGACGGTAAACAATGCTTGTTCCATTTGTTTCAGCATCTTCAAAAATAAAGAAGTTGTGTCCTAACATGTTCATTTGTAAAACAGCTTCTTCACTGTCCATCGGTTTTAATGATAGACGTTTTGTACGAACGATGTCTAATTCTGAAGGTGTTTCTTCTGTTTCTTCACCAACTAAGAAGACAGCGGCTTTTGTATTGTTACGTCCTGTTTCACGAGATTTTCTGTTGATTTTTGTTTTAAATTTACGAATTTGTCGTTCTAATTTATCGACAACCAAATCAATACTTGCGTATAAATCAGGTGACGTTTCTTCAGCTCGTAAAACTAGATAAGGAAGAGGAATAGTAACCTCGACTTTGGCTGTTTTTTCAGTGTACACTTTCAAATTCACGTGAACCGTTGCTTCAGGTGAATCGCTGAAATATCTTTCTAATTTACCGACTTTTTTCTCAACATAGTCTCGAATCGCTTCGGTTACCTCGATATTTTCTCCACGTACATTATATCTAAACATAACAATTACCCCTTTCATCTACCAGTAAAGAAAAGATTAAAGGACCACTCTTTAATTCCCTTCTTCTTAATTTCATTATATCGAATAATCTGGGTTTTGCCAACAAAATAGTCATCAAATTTATGAATTCTTTTCTTTTTACCGCGCGAGAGTAAACGTATTCAAACTTTTAGGATAACAGTCATTGATAACAGCAGCTGCGTGAAAAAGAGTTCGTCCAGTGGTATAGATGTCATCCACCAAAATAATAGAACAATTTTTTAATTTTTCTTGATTTTCTTTTTGGATGGCAAATGGTTGTTGCAACTGCATCCTTTCCTTTCTAGTTTTCTTAGATTGCGGAACATTTTCCTCTTTTCTAATTAAAAAAGGGCTGTACGGAACATCAGCCGCTTCTAGTAAGCCAATTACTTGGTTGAAGCCTCGTTCTTGCATTCGCTTTTCGGATAAGGGCACCGGAATAATATAGTCCGCAGATTGTTGCTGAAAGTAAAAGTTGATTTCCTCGTTAAAACACATTCTTAAGCGATAGTCTCCTTGAAATTTATAGCGTTCCATCCACTCTTGCATTCCTTCATCATAATGAAACAACGCTGCATTATGAAAAGAATACTCTGGATAAAGCAGCTGCCACCTTCGACAATCTAAACAATAATACTCTTGGCTGACGCGACCACAGCCAAAACAAGTGCCTGTCATTGGCAGTTTCTGGAACTTTGCTTGGCAGTGCTGGCAAAGTGAAGGCCTCGCCCATTTTTTAAAACGTAAGAGCATTTTTAATGTTATCTCCAAACGAATGGGGCTTGCGCAATTTTTACAATCCATCTAACATCCCTCGTTTGCTAGCCAAGCGATTCATTTGCTTTATTTGCCGAATTGCCTCTTTCATGTCTCTTGTTTCCCCATCATGTAAAAATAAAACTTCGCCGTAATTGAATTCTTGTCTTCGATCGACTCGACCCGCAATTTGGACAAGTGTTGAAGAAGTGAAGACTCGATGATTGGCACCATAAACAATAACTGAGACTGCATCAAAAGTCACACCACGTTCTAAAATGGTTGTAGTGATCAAAATATCCGTTTTCTGCTGACGCATTGCTTGAACTTTTTCTAGACGAAGCTCATCGCTACCATAAACGGCGACAACTTTTTTGTCGGAAAATCGCTCAGCTATTAATGCATGCAATTGGTGAATTAATGAAATTCTTGGGCAAAATAGTAAAACTGAATTACGCACCAATAAACGTTTCAAATGATGTGCAATGATTTTAATATTTTTGCTAGAAAGACGTTGCCACGACTGAACCCAAAATCGGCGTGGCACAGGTAATGGCCTACGATGATATCTTGCTGGCAAAATACTGGCCGCTAACTTCTTTTGCTGTAAAAGCTTCCGCAATTCTTTCGTAGGGGTTGCTGTTAAGTACACCAAACTACTTCTTTTTTTTCGTGCGTTACGCACTCCATAATAAAGATGCTCGTTATTAACAAAAGGAAAAGAGTCGACTTCATCAACGATAAGTAAATCAAATGCTTGATGGAATTTCAATAATTGATGCGTGGTGCAAATCACTAGTTTCGTATAACGATACGGCTCTTGACTGTTTCCATGAAGTAAAGCAATTGCTTCGTGAGGAAAAACCGCTTGGATTCTGGGAAACAGTTCTAAGCAAACATCGACACGCGGCGAAGCCAGCGCAATCCGCCCCCCTTCTTGTAAGGTTTGGTGCAAAACAGCAAATAACATTTCTGTTTTGCCTGCACCTGTAACTGCCCACACTAAGCGATTCTCTCTTGCTTTTGCTGTCTCACAAAGTTCAACCGAGATCGCTTGCTGTCCCTTTGTTAATTGTCCAGACCACTCAAAAAAGACAGTTCTTGGGCTATTGGGCCTTTCTGGTAAATGACAAAATTTTTGACAAGAAGTCACACGGCCTAATTGAATGCACGCATGACAGTAGTATACATTTGTCGCCAGTCTGTTTTCTTTTTTGGATACGACTTCCCCGCACCGCTGACATTGAATTGTTAGGGGTGAACGCTCTAACATTGTTGATAAATAAACCAGTTTTGTCTGTATTGAACGTTCTGTTTCTTCAAGAATTATTTTACGTCCATGCAAGTCTTCCATGTTAACCACCTCAATTATAAAATACGCATTTCTCTAGCTTTTTTGCGAAAAAAAAGACAAGTTGCTTTTTCGAAGATTCTCGAAAAAACAACTTGTTTTTACTCTTTTTTATCTGCTTGTGCTAACAAACCCAAGGCTTGTTCCAAGACTTTTTCGCCGTTCATTAAGCCGTAATCAGACATGCTAATGACATCTGTTGGGATACCTTTTGGTGATAGACGCTTTTCAAAATCACTCTTCATATAACGAACTTGTGGACCTAACAATAACACATCGACTGGATTATTTTCTAAATTTGTTTCTGCTTCCGATGCAGAAGCCGCAAATATATGGGCATCTAAGCCTTGATTAAATGCTGCTTTTTGCATTTTTGTAACAAGTAAACTAGTACTCATTCCAGCGGAGCAAACTAACATAATTGTTTTTTTTGACATTTTAACAGCCCCTTTTACCATTGCCTTTTTCAATTTTCAACATTATCTATTAAAAATATTATAGTGTAAAGTTAATTTTTGTCAATCATTCTTGTTTTTTAAAGCGGATACAATCCTGGTTTAAACGTACCATGCTGACTTCAGCAATTTATTAAATACCACATATTCTTTTTCCAAATTCACTTGAACTACTTGATAACTCGCATTCAACCAACCATAAGCGCCTTTTTCTGGATGCTTATAATCGTTCGCCCACCAATCGACATCTGTCTTAGCAGTTTTTGGTAAACCAGAATGAGGGAATAACAATTCATCAAACTGGGTAAAGGTCAAGGTAACTTGGGAACCGCCATTCGTTTTCAAATAATGAGTAATTGTATCATATTTTTTCTGTCGTGTATGTACCATTTTCCAGCGCCTCCCTTTTCTCTATCATACCTTATTATAACGTTTTTTTCCAAAAATCTCACAAAAAAGATGAGAGAAAAAGTTGCTATTCAGTTGATTCTTTTTTATACTGACTTTATTACGAGAGAAAAGGATGCCCATATGTTAGAAAGCTATATTACAGTCAAACAAGATGGTTTCAGCGAGATTGAAATCAAGAAATCGCGGTTTATCTGTTCTGTAAAGCGCGTAACATCAGAAGAAGAAGCAAAAGCCTTTATCGCCGCAATAAAAAAAGAACATTGGAAAGCCAATCATAATTGTAGTGCTTTTGTGATCGGCGAAAAAAATGACATTCAGCGGAGCAGCGATGACGGCGAACCTAGTGGCACTGCTGGTGTTCCAATGCTAGAAGTCTTAAAGAAAAAAGAGTTAATCAACGTAGTGGCTGTTGTCACTCGTTATTTTGGCGGAATAAAATTAGGCGCTGGTGGTTTAATCCGAGCATATAGTCATGCTCTTTCCCACACTTTAGATGAAATTGGTTTAGTCATTGGCAAATTGCAACAAGAACTATTGATTACGATCGCCTATCCTTTATTAGGAAAAGCCCAAGCCTTTTTGGAACATAGTCCCTACACGCTTAAAGAAACTATTTACACAGAGTCTATTCAGTTAATTTGTTTAGTAGATGAACAAGCAACAGAAACATTTATAGCTGAAATGACGGATCTACTTAACGGTCAGTTGACAATTGAAAAAGGCGCAACGAGCTATCACGAACTACCATTTAACGAAAAAGGAGCACAAGCAAATGACATTTGAAGAAGTATTGCCACAGATTAAAGCAGGGAAAAAAGCCGTACGTAAAGGCTGGAGCGGTTTTGAACTTTTTATTGAATTACGTGATGAAATTGGCACCTCCGAAGGTGAATTTTTACAAGTTACCCCGTATTTTTTAATCAAAACTTCTGATGAAGGCTACAGCATGTTTTCACCAACACCTTGTGATGTCTTAGCAGAAGATTGGGTGATTGTTGAAGCATAACTACACACATAAGGTCTGGCAGATTACGGCGATTGCTCGTTCTTCCAGACCTTAATTTTTAAATGTTTAAAGGAGTTTTTCTTATGCCAAAAGAATTTGAAACAAAACGGGTGCTTGTAACCGGTGCAGCTTCAGGGATTGGCCAAGCACAAGCAATTGCCTTTGCTGAACAGGGCGCTGAAGTTATTGGCATCGACCTAGACGAAACGGGGTTAAAACAGACAGCCGCACTGGTTAATCCAGATTCTACTAAGCCATTTACTTATTTTGTCGGTGATGTGTCTTCTCCCTCATTTGTGCAAGCCACGATGAAACAAATTGTGAAAAACAACGGCCAAATTGATATTTTATTAAATACGGCAGGTATTTTAGATGATTATCGTCCTTCTCTAGAAACTTCGGAAGCTTTATGGGATCAAATTTTAGCAACCAATTTAAAAAGTGTCTTTTTAGTGACCAATGCTCTATTACCTTATTTCCTCCAACAAAAAAAAGGAGTAATCGTTAATATGGCATCTATCGCTGGCTTAGTAGCTGGGGGCGGCGGCGCAGCGTACACTGCCTCCAAACACGCAATCATCGGGTATACAAAACAACTTTCCTACGATTATGCCAAATTAGGCATTCGAGCAAATGCGATTGCGCCAGGTGCCATCCAAACACCCATGAACGCAGCTGATTTTGCAGGAGAAGGCGAAATGGCTACTTGGGTAGCACGTGAAACACCCGCGGGCCGTTGGGCGCAGCCACAAGAAGTAGCAAAACTTTCATTATTTCTAGCTAGTGATGACGCTGATTATATCCATGGCACAGTTATGACCATCGATGGTGGTTGGACCATGAAATAAAAAGACTTTACAGAGTGTCTGTTCTTCAGTAACATGTAACACAGTGAGGCAACTCACACCATAACACTTCAGTTGGCTTTACTGCCCTTCCTTTGGTTATGGTTATCACTAAAACACGTCGTTGTTTTATAAAGGAGAATCTTAAATGAATCATTCATCAAATCCACAAACCAGTACGTGGTCAGCTACGGCGTTGGCTAAAATGGCGCTGGTTACCGCTTTGTATGTCGTTGTCACTGTACTTCTCGCTCCGCTTAGTTTTGGTCCGATACAGCTTCGTCTTGCCGAATTATTTAATTATTTAGGCGTTTTTAACAAGCGATATATCTGGTCCATTACACTAGGTGTTGCAATTGCCAACACCGCTTCGCCTCTTGGTATCATCGATATAGTCATCGGTAGCGCTGGCACGTGCGCAGTCTTATGGATTGCCTATTTGGCGACAAAAAATCAGCAAAATTTATTGATTAAACTGATGCTAACGGCCATTCTTTTTGCTTTGTCCATGTTCACTGTCGCCGGACCCTTAACGTTCTTTTATCAGTTACCTTTTTGGTACACATGGTTGACCGTTGGACTTGGTGAACTTCTTTCAATGACCGTCGGCGGTATCCTGATTTACGTATTAAATAAAAAAATACAGCTTGTAAAACGCATCGAAGAATAAAAAAGCGCTTGGGATTTAAACCCCAAGCGCTTTTTAGCACTATCCTTTAGGTTGAATGAAGTCTGCTTGCCATTTTCCAAGAGATGGATTGTAATCAAAATACCAAAGTTGTGAAAAATATTGTTTTTGATGCTTGTATCCCGATAAAACACGACCGCTTTGAGTATCTTCCTCGTAGTCAATACAAGAAAAATGAAGCATCAGTGAAAAACTGGTTTCACTAATATGATGATAATTCGAAGCTGGCGCTACTTTCACTTTTTTTACATGATTTCTGATGCCCGCTTGTTGATTTTCTTGTAATACTGCAAGATGTTTTTGATAAAGTTTTTCTGTATAGTTATCTTTGACTACAGACAAATTTTCTTGATCCCACGCTTGTTGTATTTCTAAAAACGTTTGTTGTATTTCTTTTAAGAGTGCCTTTTTTTCTTTTGATGTTCCAGGTAATGCTGCCCACATTTCTTGAAAAGCACCTTCATCGACTGGTTGATTTCTACGGCGTCTTTGCCAAATCATCGCGCCCCCAAAAAGAACAAAAAACACTGTTGAAATTAAGCCTTCCAGTGGCGTTGTGTTGCTGGATCCGGTCTCATGATGATGAACATAACTTCTTGATCCATTACTGCCTGACGAAAAACCATTCGAGGGATTGCCCCCGCTAGGACTTTCTACACGTCCACCGCCATAGCCTCCAGCTACAGCCACCGCTTGATTAGGCCATAAACAAAAGACCATGACACATCCCACAAAAACCAAAATTAACTTTCTCATTTTCTCACCTTTCGATCCTTTCAAACCAACAAATTAATAAATAGACGCAGAATACTAAACAAAGCGCCAAGATTAACAATAATTAATAATACCTTCAGCCATCTGCCATATGGTTGTACTGATTGATAACTTCGTTGATAAATACTCAAGCCAAACAGGACCGCTGGCCACATAAATATACTAGATCTTGGGCCAAATGAATTACCCTCGCCCCAAAAATTCACATGAATGGGCACATGAGCTGGTAAATCAGGATAGACCACCGCACTTAATAATAGTAAACTGACTGCTAAAATACTTGTAACAATAAACAATCCCTGACTAACTTTTTCAATCTGCTTTTCTCTCATTAATTTAGCTTTCTCCTCTAGTTTAATGATGGATATACTATCAGTTTATGCCTCCCTATCTGAATTTGCAATAAAAAAAAAGACAAGGAAACATCCAATTAAATGTCCTTGCCTCTGTTTTAAAAATCCTAAATCAAGCCTTTCACGCCTATATCTTTTCGATAGTACATTCCAGGAAATGAGTAATTATCCAATGTTTGATAAACTTTTTTGCGGGCTTCTTCAAGAGTCGAAGCAGTTGCTTCTGCTAAAAAGATTCGTCCGCCAGCCGAAACCAGAGCCTGTTCTGAACGAGTTACCCCTGCATAATAGATGGTTTCACCAGACATTTCGGGCAATGGTAGATTTGTCTTGTATTGATTAGGATAGCCTTCTGCTGCTACAACAACACCAACACTCGCTAACTCATTCCATACAATCGTTGGTTGCTCTTTCGCCAGCAATGAAGAAATTATTTCTGAAAGGGGACTCTCTAAACGTGCCAACACAACTTGTGTTTCTGGATCCCCAAATCGAGCATTAAATTCAATAACCTTGGGGCCAGTTGCTGTTTGGATTAAACCAGCATATAAAATCCCTTGAAACGGACGTTTTTCAGCCACCATTCCTTTAGCAGTCGGTTTCAGGACTTGGCTAATGGCTTGCTGAACCGCTTCTTCTGGGATCTGAGGCACTGGTGTGTAAGCACCCATCCCCCCTGTATTCGGCCCAGCATCCCCATCGAAAATCCGCTTATGATCTTGAGCAATCACCATCGGATATACCTTCTCATTAGAAACAAAGGCCATTAAGGAAAATTCTTCTCCTTGCAAAAATTCTTCGATTACGACCGTTTGACCGCTTGCTCCAAATTGTTGGTCCTCCATCATCGCAACTAGCGCCCGTTTTGCGGCTGCTTTTGTTTCGGCAACTACTACTCCTTTTCCAGCTGCCAAACCATCCGCCTTAATAACAATTGGTACTCCTTGCTGTTCAATATATTCTAAGGCAGGTGCCAAACGTCGAAAGACCCGATATTCCGCCGTTGGAATCTGGTATTTTTGCATAAAATCTTTCGCAAAACTTTTTGAACCTTCAATTATTGCAGCTGCTTTTGTCGGGCCAAAAATCAGTAATCCCGCTGCTTGAAAGGCATCTACAATTCCTTCAATTAATGGCGTTTCCGGTCCGACGAATGTCCAATCAATCTGATTATTCTTCGCAAATTGAATTAGTTCCGTTTGCTGCTCTTCACTGATAGGTACAGTCCGAATATTATCACCACTCATACCAGGATTACCTGGTGCACAATAAACAATCTTGACTTTGTTTTCTTGCTGTAATTTTTTGGCGATTGCATGTTCACGACCACCACGCCCAATCACTAATATATTCATCGGTTTCTCCTTTAAAAATTAATGTTTGAAATGACGAGTCCCAGTAAAAATCATCGCAATGCCATAATGATTCGCTAGATCGATTGATGCTTGGTCTTTAATGCTCCCACCTGGCTGAATAATTGCTTGAATGCCATGTTGTGCAGCATATTCCACGCTATCTGCCATGGGGAAAAAGGCATCACTTGCTAAGACGGCCCCTTGTAATTTTCCAGCTGCTTGGGCTTGATCAACTGCAATTTTTACTGACCCAATTCGATTCATTTGACCAGCGCCAATTCCCACTGTTTGACTTTCATTGGCTAAAACAATAGCATTTGATTTTACATGCTTGACTGCTTTCCAAGCAAAGTTCAATGCGTCTCTTTCAGCTGGTGTGGGTTGGCGCTCTGTAACTACTTGCCATGCTTGTTCATTTTCAACAACTGTATCTTGTTCTTGAATTAATAACCCGCCCATAACAGAAACTAATTCCGCCGCTTTTTTTTCTTGAGCATGAAAATCTAACGTTAACAAACGAAGATTCTTTTTCTGAGATAACAGTGCCAGAGCTTCTTCCTCAAAACTAGGCGCAATAATTATCTCTAAAAAGATTTGATGCATTTCAGCCGCAGTCGCTTGATCCACTGGACGATTCAAAACAACAATGCCACCAAAAATTGAAACTGGATCTGCTTCAAATGCCTGACGATAGGCTGCCAAAATCGTTTTTCCTGTTCCAATTCCACATGGATTCATATGTTTGACAGCGACGACCGTAGGTTCTGTAAACTCGCTAGCAATCCGGAGCGCTGCATCAGCATCTCGAATATTGTTATATGACAGTTCTTTGCCATGAAGTTGTCGAGCGGAAGCAATGGATAATGATACAGGTACAACGGATTGATAAAAGGTGGCTTGTTGATGGCTATTTTCGCCATAACGCAATGTTTGCTTACGTTCATAAGTAAGCGTCTGTTTCTCTGGTTCAGTTTCACCCACTTGCGTCGTTAAATAGTCAGCGATAAGCGCGTCATAAGCAGCGGTATGACGAAAGACTTTTGCTGCCAATCTTTTTCTAGTGGTTAACTGGCTAGTTCCAGTGCTGCTAATTTCACTTAATACCTGTTCATAATCACTAGGATCAACCACTGCTGTTACGTCTTGATAATTTTTTGCCGCTGAACGTAACATGCTAGGACCGCCAATATCAATCATTTCAATCGCTTCTGCTTCAGAAATCGCTGGTTTTAAAATTGTTTCTTTAAATGGATAAAGATTCACTACTACAAGGTCAATAAAGTGAATGCCTTGTTCAGTCAGTGCTTTTTGATGCGCTTGGTTTCCCCTTTTTGCCAAAAGTCCGCCATGGATATTCGGATGTAACGTTTTGACACGGCCATCTAACATTTCTGGAAAACCAGTGATGTCGTCAATAGCAAGTGTCGGTACCCCCGCTTCTTCTAAGACAGTCCTTGTTCCCCCAGTAGAGATAATTTCAAAGCCATTTGCAACTAAGCCTGCTGCAAATGTTGTCACTCCTGTTTTGTCTGAAACGCTAATCAATGCTCTTTTGGTCATTTCATTGTCTCCTTTACAATTTGTGAAATTATTTTGGGGTACCATTCGTGCTCAAGAGCATGAATTTTCTCTGTTAATGTGTCCAATGTATCTTCAGTATCAATCTTGGTGGTTGTTTGGAAAATAATCGGTCCTGTATCAACCCCAGAGTCAACATAATGGATAGTGATTCCTGTTATTTTCACTCCATAATGAAATGCCTCTTCAATTCCGTGAAGACCTGGAAAACTAGGTAACAGCGAAGGATGAATATTGACGATTCTCTTTGGATAAGCCTCCAGTAAAGTCTTGCCGATAATTCTCAAATAACCAGCTAACACGATTAAATCGATCCGATGCTCTTTTAAATGTTTCAATACTTGTTCTTCATACTGCCCACGAGATGGAAAATCAGATGGCGAAAAGCAAACAACGGGAATCTTGCGTTTTTGGGCACGGGTCAATACATAGGCTTCAGGCTGGTCACAAAAGACTAAGCTCAACTGCCCTGCGATTTTTTTTTGGGAAAAAGCTGCAGCAATCGCCTCAAAATTGCTACCATTGCCAGATGCAAAAACAGCTATCTTCATAAGGCTTCCTTAAAAATAACGGCTTTCGTTTTCCTAGGTACCAAACGACCAATTTCAAAAGCTTCTGGTAAAAGCTCCTGAACTTTTTCAACATGCTCTGGACTCACCGCTAAAATCATCCCTAAGCCCATATTGAAAATTTCATACATTTCTTCAGATGGAATTTCACCGTATTTTTGAATCAATTTAAAAATTGGTAGCACTGGCCAACTATTTAATTGAATCTCTGCAGCTAATGAAGAAGAAAACATTCTTGGTAGATTTTCTAAAAACCCGCCGCCAGTAATATGCGCAGCACCATGCACGAGTCCTGCTTTTAACAATGGCAATAATTCCTTCACGTAAATTTTTGTTGGTGTTAATAATTCTTCCCCTAACGTTTTGGGTGCCAATTCTGGAAGCTTGTCCGTTGTTTTAAACGAATGTTTCTTAAAAAAAACATTTCTTACTAAAGAGTAACCATTAGAATGAAGACCACTTGAAGGAAGACCAATCAAGAAATCGCCTTCTTTTACGTTACTTGGAGTCAAGAGTTGACTTTTCTCAGCAATACCCACGGCAAAACCAGCTACGTCATAAGCATCTACTTCATACATATCAGGCATTTCAGCTGTTTCGCCCCCAATTAAGGCTGCATTCGCCTCACAACAGCCAGCCGCAACACCCGCAACAATTGCTTCAACTTTAGCTGGATTAACGGTCCCTAACGCTAAATAATCTAAAAAATATAACGGTTCGGCGCCTTGTGCGACGACATCATTGACACACATTGCTACACAATCAATTCCGATTGTCTCGTGTTTCTGTTCTTCAATTGCCAAGAGTAACTTTGTGCCTACGCCATCCGTTCCTGATACCAAAACTGGTTCTTTAAGCTTGTAACTACTTAAATCAAAACAACCACCAAAACCACCAAGCATGCCCAACGTTCCCGTCCGTTGTGTCTTTTGGCTATGCTTTTGAATTCGTTCCACTACTTCGTATCCCGCCTCAACATTTACGCCAGCTTTTGAATAGGCATTTTCCATGTCAATTCCTCCTAGTTTCTTTTTTCAAGGATGCTTGATATTGTTCTTCATAATCATACAAAGGCGTTGGATAGTCTCCATTAAAGTAAGCCATACACAGCCCAGAATAAGGAGCATCATAATTTAATTGAATCCCATCAATCAGCCCTGCTTCACTCAAAAAAGCCAGCGAATCTGCGCCAATCTGCTCTTTGATCTCTTCAATTGAATAGTTTGCCGCAATTAGTTCGTCCCGCGTCTGTATATCAATGCCATAAAAACACGGATATTTTAATGGTGGTGAAGCAATTCTGACATGAACTTCTTGCGCTTCTGCTTCTTTTAATAAATGGATAATGCGTCGAATAGTGGTCCCGCGAACAATCGAATCATCTACTAAAATGACTTTTTTTCCTTTGACCACGCCACGAACTGCCGATAGTTTCATACGGACACCTTGTTCTCTTAATTCTTGTGTCGGCTGAATGAATGTTCGAGCGACATATTGATTTTTTACTAAACCTAGTTCGTAAGGAATCCGTGCTTCTTCTGCATAGCCGCTAGCTGCAGACAATGACGAGTTTGGTACCCCAATTACCATATCAGCTGCGACTGGACTTTCGATTGCCAAGTTCTTCCCCATTCTTTTACGAGCTGTATGCACATTAACTCCAGCAATAGTTGAATCTGGTCGTGCAAAATAAATATATTCCATTGCGCAAATCGCTGGTTGGACTTCCGTAGTGAAAACCTCTATTTTCAAGCCTTCATCAGAAATGATGACTACTTCACCAGGCGCCACATCTTGAATAAAGCGAGCCCCAACTGTTTCTAATGCACACGTTTCGGATGCCACAACGTACGCCCCATTGTTCATTTGTCCGATGGAGAGAGGGCGAAAGCCATTGGGATCGAGTGCAGCAATCATCATCGTTTCTGTTAATAAAAGATAAGCAAAGCCCCCCTTAACCAAATTCAAGCTCTCTTTTAGTTTATCGAGAAACGAGGCAGCAGTGCTTTTTCGAATCAAGTGCATTAAAATTTCAGTGTCTGAATTAGAATGAAAAATAGCGCCTTCTCTTTCTAGTTGTTTTCGTAAACGCTTGGCATTTGTCAAATTGCCATTGTGTGCTAACCCAATTTGACTATCATAAAATTTAAATAAAAATGGCTGAATATTATCCACGCTACCCGTACCAGCGGTTGCATAGCGTACATGACCAATAGCCGCCGTTCCTTCTAATGCATTCAGTTGTTCTTGCTTTTGGAATACTTCTGCTAATAAACCTAAATCACGGTGGCCATCTAATTTCCCAGAATTGTTCGCCACAATTCCCGCGCCTTCTTGGCCTCGATGCTGCAAGCTGTGTAAACCAAAATAGGTCACTTGTGCCGCATCAGGATGACCCCAAATACCAAAAATACCACACTCTTCATTTAAGCTTTTTGCTTCATAAGACATGGAATCGCATCCTCCCATAAGGCTTTGGCTTCTTTTGTTGAACAATTGATCACATCATCTAACGCATGGATAACCAAACCAGTTTCAGTCACTTTCCCAATGTGTTGGGCTTTTTTTCCAATTAGTGTTTCAAATTCTTCCTGATGCTGGGGACTAACTGAAAGAATAAAACGGGATTGCGTCTCCGCAAATAGATATTCTTTTTTTAATGGCAGTATCACCTGTAACCCCAGTTCGTTAGCAAAAGCCGACTCGGCTAAAGCAACGGCAACGCCGCCTTCAGCGCAATCATGCGCGCTAGCAACTAGGCCTGCTTGAATTGCTTTTAAAACTAATTCTTGGTTTGCTTTTTCCTCTTTTAAATCAAATGAGCGTAATTGCCCTTCAATTCGGCCCAGTTGCATTTTTTGAATTTCTGAGCCGTTAAAATCTGCGTGGGTTTCACCGATGAGATAAATTAAGTCATCCACTTGTTTAAACGCTTGTGTGGTAATTTGTGAAACATCTTCAATCACGCCCACCATGCCAATCATCGGCGTAGGGTAAATGGCTTGACCATCTGTTTCATTGTAAAGAGAGACGTTCCCTGAAATCACGGGTGTTCCTAGCTGACGGCAGGCTGCGGCGATTCCATCCGCCGACGTCCATAATTCCCAAAAACTTTCTGGTTTATCAGGGGAACCATAATTCAAACAATCAGTGATAGCCAAAGGTTGTGCTCCACTTGCTACAATATTACGGGCTGCTTCTGCAACCGCAATTTGCCCACCAATTTCAGGATTTAAATACAAATAACGGCTATTACAATCTGTTGTCATCGCTAAGGCTTTATTGGTGCCCCGCACTCTTAAAACAGCTGCATCACTTCCTGGTTGCACCACTGTATTCGTTTGTACTTGACTATCATAGGTTTCGTAAACTGATTTTTTCGATGCAATCGTTGGCTGTTGCAATAGGCGTTTTAATAATTCCGTACTATTCGTAATTTCTGGAATGAAGGGCGCTAATTTTTTAAAAGCACGCATCCGTTCTGGTTCTTGATAGGCTTTCTGGTAGACAGGGGCTTCTTCTGCCAAAGCATCTACTGGTACATCTGCGACTATTTTGCCACTGTGAAAGACACGATACTGTCCATCATCTGTTACGGATCCAATCGCTACCGCTTCTAAGTCATACGTTTGAAACAATTCACAAACTTGCTGTTCTGCTCCTTTTTCCACACAGATTAACATCCGTTCTTGGGACTCAGACAAGAGCATTTCATAGGGGCTCATCTGCGTCTCTCTCTGCGGAACTTTATCTAGCTCTAGAATCAAGCCTGAACCTGCTTTTGATGCCATTTCAGCACTTGAAGAAACCAAGCCAGCCGCCCCCATATCTTGGATGCCGATTAAAATATCTTGATGATTTTTGATTAAATCAAGACAAGCTTCCAATAATAATTTTTCCATAAACGGATCACCTACTTGTACCGCAGATCGTTGCTGTTCTTCACCTTCACTAAATTCTTCTGAAGCAAAGGTCGCACCATGAATTCCATCTCGTCCTGTTTTCGCACCTACATAAAGAATGCTATTTCCGACGCCTTTTGCTTGGCCTTTTTGAATCTCGTCATGACGAATCAATCCCACACACATAGCATTAACAAGTGGGTTTCCTTGATAACATGGCTCAAAAGCAATTTCGCCGCCAACGGTTGGAATACCAATACAATTTCCATAACCGCTAATCCCCGCCACAACTTCTTGAAACAAATAACGTGTTCGTGCATCCGTCAGTTCGCCAAATCTTAACGAATCCAGTAAAGCAATCGGCCGCGCCCCCATACTGAAAATATCGCGAATAATTCCACCAACGCCTGTAGCTGCTCCTTCGTAAGGTTCTACTGCAGAAGGATGATTATGGCTCTCTGCTTTAAAAACAACAGCTAATCCGTCACCAATATCGACAATCCCAGCTCCTTCACCAGGGCCTTGAAGCACTTGTGGCCCTTCCGTCGGAAACTTTTTTAAAACGGGCTTGGAATTTTTGTAAGAGCAATGTTCACTCCACATCACGGAGAATAAGCCAGTTTCTGTATAATTAGGTTCTCTTTGCAAAATGGTCTCAATCTGATGATATTCTTCATCTGTTAGTCCCCATTCTGCATACAACCGTGTCTCCTTGATTTCTTTTGGTGTTGGTTCATTCATCATTGGCTTAATTCCTTTCCAAAGTTTTTAATGATTGAAGCAAAAAAGCTGCGTCCATCTGTTGAACCTAACAATTCTTCCATCGCTCGTTCCGGATGAGGCATCATTCCTAGAACATTGCCCTGTTCATTACAAATACCAGCAATATTCGCAAGACTACCGTTCACCTTTTCTTGATACGTAAAAACAATTTGGTTCTTTTCTTTCAGCTCTTTCAACGTTTTTTCATCACAATAGTAATTCCCTTCGCCATGCGCTACTGGTAAATGTATCGAAACATTTTCAGGATACTCGCTTGTAAACTTTGTGTGCGTATTCACTTTCAGTGGGACACTTTTACAAATAAAACGAAGCGAATCATTTCTTAGCAACGTACCAGGAAGCAAGCCAATTTCTGTTAAAATTTGAAAACCATTACAAGTACCAAAGACCATTTTGCCTTCTGCAGCAAAGCGAATCACCTCATTGATAATTGGCGAAAACCGAGCAATTGCACCACAACGTAAGTAATCGCCATAAGAAAAACCACCAGGCAATAACACGCCATCAAATTTTGCTAAAGAAGTGGCATCGTGTCGGACAAATTCTGCATCGACGCCCATCACCTCTTTGACAGCCCACAATAAGTCTGCATCACAATTGGATCCTGGAAAAACAATCACTGCCAATTTCATTTAAATTTCCTCCAAAGATAAAATTTCAAAACGATAGGATTCCATATTTACATTGGCTAATAGTTGATCACAAATTTGTTCAATTTTCTCTTCAATTGCTTCTGTCTGCTGGACGTGCATTTCAAAATACTTACCGACACGGATTTCGGCTACTTCTGTAAAACCAAGCCGATGGACTGCTTCCTTAACCGCTTCACCTTGGGGATCCAAAATTGATTCTTTATACGTAACATAGACTTTTACAAAATACATACGCGCTTCCTCCTCAATTAGCTGTTAGTAAACGTTGTAAAACTTCTTCATATACAGGAACTATTTCTCCTAATTCACGGCGATAAACATCTTTATCCAGATGTTCGTTTGTGTTTAAATCCCATAGACGACAGGTGTCTGGAGAAATTTCATCTGCCAGTAACAATTGATTGGCCTTCGTCCGACCAATCTCGATTTTAAAATCGATCAAACAAATATTGAGGCGTTGAAAGAGTTGACTAAGCGCCTGATTAATTTGTAAAGCCAATGCTTTAATCTCCACAATTTCAGCAGGAGTGGCTACTTTTAGAAATTGAATATGGTCTTCGTTAATAAAAGGATCATCCAGACGATCTTCTTTGTAATAAAATTCAATAATGGGCGTCACTAATTTAGTGCCCTCTTCAATCGCTAAACGCTTTGAAAAACTTCCTGCCGCATAATTACGTACGACAACTTCCAAAGGAATCATTTCTACGGCCTGAATTAATTGTTCGTGTTCAGATACTTTTTTGATAAAATGATTGGGAATCTTCTGTTGCTGTAAATGTTCAAAAATTAGACTAGTGATTTGATTATTTAAAGCGCCTTTCCCAAGAACTTTGTCTTTTTTTTGACCATTTAAAGCTGTTGCTTGATCAAGATATTCCACAAAAAGAACCGCTGCATTTTCTGTTTGATACAACTTCTTCGCTTTTCCTGTATACACAAGTGCTTTCTTTTCCATTCTTTCCCTCTTCTCGTTAGCTTCATGAACCCTATTCTTTCTAAGTCAGCTGATTTACATCAGACAAAAACTTACATTAGTTACAAAAAAACAATAATCGTTCGTGTTTGTCGAATGTAAAAATAAAAAACTTGCTTGGAGCAAGCATTTATTAAGTTACGTTCCAAATACCAACAGCCTCAATTTCCTTTAACGTTTCTGATAAGCAAGGTGTTGTAATGGTGACGTGGCCCATTTTTCTGCCCACTTTTGATTCAGCTTTTCCATAGTAATGGACTTGCCAAGTGGGTTTTGACGTGCATAACTGGTAGCTTTTTTCTAAGTGTTCACCTAAGAGATTCACCATAACCACTGGTTGAAGTAACTGGGGTAACCCAATGCCCCAATTGCTAATCCCTCGAATATGCGCATCAAATTGACTAAATGAGCAAGCTTCAATAGAGTAATGACCTGAGTTATGAGGCCGTGGCGCTAATTCATTGACGTACAACTCTTCTGAATCCGTTAAAAACAGTTCGATAGCTAAAACCCCAGATAAATTTAATTCCTCAGCAATGTGTTGCGCCAATTCCGCTGCTTTTTGTTGCACATTCTCAGAAATTCGAGCGGGCACAATTGATTCATGCAAGATATTCTTTCGATGAATGTTTTCAGATACAGGAAAGCTTTGGTAACCATGCTTATTCCCTGCAACGATGATTGAAAGTTCTTTAGTGAAAGGCACCCACTTTTCTAATTCACAAGTGGCGTTAGCTAATAATTTAGTCGCTTGGGAGAAATCCTCTTCGCATTTTAAGACGACTTGTCCTTTTCCATCGTATCCACCTTGAATAGTTTTTAAGACACATGGAAAACCAATCTTTTCTATTGCTTGTGGCAGCTCTTTCTGGCTTTTTACTTCCGCAAAAGGGGCAATCTTACAGCCAATCGATTGAAGAAACGTTTTTTCAAGCAATCGATTTTGAGTAATTTTTAACAATTCTGTTCCTTGTGGCAACTTTTCTAGTGGAATGGCCTTTTCTAGGGAGGCCACTTCAATATTTTCAAATTCATAGGTGATCACATCGCATAACTCTGCTAGTTCAGTTAAAGCAGAGGGCTGATTAAAGGCTGCCACAATTTGCCGGTCAGCTACTTGACCAGCTGGACTATCAGGCGTCGGGTCCAACACAATCATTTGGAAACCCATTTTTTTACCACTCATGACTAGCATTCGCCCTAACTGTCCCCCACCTATAATGCCAATAGTTGCTCCGACTTTTAAAGGTTTATTCAAGTTGTTCCCCACTTTCCATAACCGCTTTTTCCAATGATTGTCGTCTTGCTTGGATTCTTTCTGCTAACTGTAAATCATCAATACTTAGTATTTCTGCAGCTAATAACCCAGCATTGGTAGCACCTGCTGAGCCAATCGCAGTTGTTGCTACAGGAACTCCCCCTGGCATCTGCACAATAGACAACAGTGAATCAATACCGTTTAATGTTCGTGTTTTAACTGGAACACCAATGACAGGTAAGGTTGTCTTTGCAGCTACCATCCCTGGTAAATGGGCCGCTCCACCAGCGCCAGCGATAATAACCTTCAATCCTTTTGTTCGTGATTCCTCTGCAAAACGAAACATCAAGTCAGGGGTCCTATGTGCTGATATCACTCGTTTTTCATAAGGAATTTTCAACTCTTCCAACACAAGACAAGCAGCTTTCATCGTTGCCCAGTCTGAGGTACTTCCCATAATCACAGCGACTAATGGTTTCATGAATGTAATAACTCCTTCCGCCTTTTTTCACTGTTATTCTAACAATGAGAAAAAGAGATGTCAAAGAAAAACCGAAATATTATAGATTAAAATTATATAATGTTCGTGTTTATCAAAAAAAGAGTCATCTTTCCGATGACTCTTTTTTGCTATTTTTAGCGTTGCTTCCTCTTTAAGAAGAAACATCGCCTGTATTAATAACTGGTTGTGTGCCTTTATCAGTAATGATTGAGACTAGTAAATTATTAATAAGTTGTACTTTTCGTTCATCGGTAAAATTAATTTCTTGCCCTTCTTCGATCTGTTCTAAGGCCATTTGTGTCATGCTTACCGCACCTTCAACAATTGTTTGTCGAGCCGCTAAGATTGCTTTTGCTTGCTGTCTTTGCAACATGGAGCTAGCAATTTCAGTTGCATAAGCTAAATGATTCAACCGTGTTTCGATAACCTCTACACCAGCCACTGCTAAGCGTTCTTGCAATTCTTTGGTTAACTCCTCGGAAATTTGTTCGGTATTTCCTCGCAGAGTTACATCATTATCTGAAAAAGTGTCATAAGGATATTGTGTTGCTACATGCCGGATTGCCGTTTCGCTTTGAATTTCCACAAAGTCTTGATAATAATCGACATTAAATAACGCCTTAGCTGTATCGACTACCCGAAAAACGATGACCGCAGAGATTTCGATTGGATTCCCGTCAGAGTCATTGACTTTTAATAGAGAACTATTGAAATTTCGTACTTTCAAAGAAATGTTCATTTTTTGCGTAAATGGAATGGTAATAAACAACCCATTTTCTTTAATCGTACCTAAGTAGCGACCAAAAAATAAAATCGCTTTCGCCTGGTTAGGACTAACAATAGTTAAGGAACTTAAAAATAAAATAGCGCCAATTAACAAAATAATACCTAAAACAACAAGAACACCATTGGTATGACTCGCTCCATAAATAAATAAACCAATTCCCGCAATTAAAATAACTAATAAGCTCGCAATTCCTACGTAGCCACTCATATAAAATGTTTTTTTCTCTTCCATCTGTTTCACTCTCCTAACTCATTTATCTGGTCCTTATTATACACCTCATTGCCTTCAATAGAGTAACTTTTAACATTAAATAAACTGATTTTTTCAGTGCTCTTGTAGTATACTGAGAACAAAGAAATCCCAAGAAAAGGAGTGATAGAATGCGCTATTTAAGCAAGGACATTTTAGAGGAAGTCATCACTCAACGCCCTTCCGACTCTTATAAAAGCAATTTTGGGCGTGTCGTATTAATCGGAGGAAACCGTCAATATGGCGGAGCCATCATCATGAGTACCGAAGCGTGTATAAATAGTGGCGCTGGTCTCACCACTGTGATTACTGATGTTAAAAATCACGGCCCTTTACATGCAAGATGCCCAGAAGCGATGGTCGTGGGCTTTGAAGAAACAGTCCTTCTGACGGACGTCGTAGAGCAAGCGGAGGTTATTTTAATTGGTCCAGGTTTAGGCTTAGATGCTACTGCACAACAAATATTAAAGATGGTACTCGCCCAACATCAAAAACAACAATGGTTAATTATCGATGGCTCAGCGATTACCCTATTTAGCCAAGGCAATTTTTCCCTTACCTATCCTGAAAAAGTTGTTTTCACACCTCATCAAATGGAATGGCAACGTTTGAGTCACTTACCTATCGAGCAACAAACACTGGCAAATAACCAGCGCCAACAAGCAAAATTAGGCAGTACGATTGTTTTAAAAAGTCATCGCACCACAATTTTCCACGCAGGAGAACCTTTTCAAAATACAGGTGGCAACCCTGGGATGGCTACTGGCGGAACTGGGGATACCTTGGCTGGCATCATTGCTGGGTTTTTGGCTCAGTTTAAGCCGACAATTGAAACCATTGCTGGCGCCGTTTACTTACACAGTCTCATTGGAGATGATTTGGCCAAAACCGACTATGTTGTTTTACCAACGAAGATTAGTCAAGCCTTGCCGACATATATGAAAAAAAATGCCCAGCCACACACTGCACCTGATTCTGAACTATTAGAACAGAAGCGTTCGAGATAAAACCCAAAAAGGATAAATGGTGACAAATTTTGGGTTAAAAAGCAGGATTTAAGCCTGGGCCGAAAATCAAAAGCGATTTTCAGCCCAGGCTCTCTTTTTATTTTTCCTTATAAACATTTTTTAACGTTAATGGAGCGCCAAAGGTATGAAAATTCAAGCCTTTGACTTTATCATTTTGCAGGACTGTTTGTTCATTTTGGCTAAGTGGAATCATACCAGCAGTCGTTTCAATCACTTCTTTTTCAGCTGCAATCAGTTTCCCCCATCTTTTTTCTGGCTCTAAGGCATAGGTTGTGGTTGCTTCATCTAATAATTTGTCATAGACAGGGTTCTGATAATTGCGATCATTGCCCTTGTATAAAGTCATCAGGGTAGAAATAGGATCTTGATAGTCTGGTGTCCAGTAAATTAAGAATAAATCATAGTCGCTTTCTCGCCCAAAGTTCAATGCAGCTTCCGTTGGCAATACGGTTAGCTCTATTGTCAAACCAGGAAACAGTTCTTGTAGCGAGCCTTGCAAACTTTCACCAATTTTTTTGTAAGAACCATCATCTGTTACCATCAATTCAACGTTAACCTTTTCTCCTAATTCTGCTTGTGCTTTTTTCCAATAACTTTGCGCTTTTTCTTTGTTATAAACCATTAAATTACCTGCTTCTTGACGAAAATCGAGGCCCGTTGTGGGATTCGCCACAAAACCTTCCGTAATCGCACCATGTAAAGCTTTAGAACCATCTGCAATAATATTATTGACTAGATTTTCTTTATCTATGCCTAAAGCCAACGCTTTACGCAAGTTTTCGTTTGCAAGCGGCGTTGCTTGCCCTTTCCGTTTTTGATTTAAGCGCAAATAGTTCATTGTTGCTGTTGGGTACGAATGATACAACGTATTATTTTTATTCTGTTGCGCCAGTTCACCACTTAGTGTAGCCACATCTAATTGTCCATCTTCAAAAAGATTCAATGCAGTAGATGTTTCTTTGATAACCGTATAATTGATAATGTCTGAGCGCACGTTCTGGCGATCCCAATAGCGATTATTTTTTGCTAGTTGCCAGTCCATCTTTGTTTGCTGCCAATCTTTTACCACGAACGGGCCATTATAGACGACTTTATCACTAGCAGTTCCATAGTCCGCACCAAATTGTTCGACTACTTTTTGATTTTGCGGGAAAAATGTAGGAAAAGCTAATAAGGACGTAAAGTACTGTTTTGGCTCTTTGAGCGTCACCTTTAATGTATAATCATCCACAGCTGTGACACCAAGTTCATTGGGAGCTAATTTCCCCGCTGAGATTTCTGCCCCATTTTCAATTGTTTCAACGATGAGGAAACTATAGACAAAGCCGTTTTTAGGATCAATCATTTTTTTCCAAGCATATTCAAAATCATGTGCTGTGACAGGATCATCGTTACTCCAAACCGCTTCTTTTCTCAAAGAAATCGTGTAGGTTTTTCCATCTTCTGAAATCGTCGGCAATGCTTTTGCTACGGCTGGTACCAATTGGTCTTGTTCATCTAAACTATATAACCCTTCAAACGCTGCAGTTTGGACAATAGCATCTGGAAAATCCAATAATACAGAGGTGTTGAGTGTTGTTAATTCCGAGGGTGACATCAGTTGAACGGCTTCTTTGGTATTTTTCTGTTTCTTTTTATTTTCATTTTTATTGGTACACCCAGCTAAAAATCCTACCAATAAAACACAAACTATTGTGATTTTTAAATACTTTTTCATCTTCTTTCTCCTATAACTCTTCATTTTTTTATGCTCTTACTTACAGAAAGACAGCTCCCCTTTTATTCTGTCCTTTCCACAAGCATCCAGACAACGACCGCCGGCTCCAACCCATCATTATAATTAATGTGCCCCTCACCAGCTTCAATTAATTGGGCTTGTCCAGCTTTTCCAACTAAGTCTTGACCATCTTCTAAAATCGTATGTGCTTCGCCAGAAATCACATAAGAATATTCATCTTGTTCATGGCGAGCATATCCAGCTAAAGGCCGTTTTTCACCAGGCTGTAATGTAATAATGCCCATTTGAACTTGTGCATTTGGTTGGTTTTCTTTATCAAAAAAAATCGTCATTTCTTCTGATTCTGCTGATTTAATAAGCAATAGCTTTCCCTCCTTTTTTAAATCTTGTATCTTCCATTATTCCTTTAAATAGTATTAAAGTCAATCTTTTTATAGAAAATTCTGAATATTCTACACAAAAAAAGAGAACGTGAATTCTCTCTTTTTTATCTCTTTAAACTTTTACTATCCAGCCTTCTGGCGCTTCTTTGTCACCAAACTGTATGCCAACCAATTCATCATATAGTTGTTTGGTCACTGGTCCAACTTCTGTTTCACTATAAAATACATGGAAATCTGTGCCATTTTGAATCCCACCGATAGGAGAAATAATCGCCGCCGTGCCACAAGCACCCGCTTCGGAGAAGTCCGCTAATCGATCAATGTAAACGTCTCCTTCAAGCGCCGTCATCCCTAAACGTTCTTTTGCTAGCATCAATAATGAATATTTAGTAATACTTGGTAAAATAGACGCTGATTTCGGCGTAATAAAAGTACCATCTTTGGTTATGCCAAAGAAATTAGCTGCACCAACTTCTTCAATTTTCGTATGCGTATACGGATCTAAATAAATGCAATCACTAAATTCTTTCTCATGTGCTTCTGCACCTGGTAAAAGACTAGCTGCATAATTGCCCCCCACTTTAGCGGCCCCAGTTCCTCGGCCCGCCGCTCGATCATATTCAGAAACGATAAAGTTGGTTGGTGCTAAACCATTTTTAAAATACGAACCAACTGGCACACAAAAAATAGAAAAAATGTATTCTTTGGCAGGTGCTACACCAATATTATCGCCGACACCAATCATATAAGGGCGAAGATACAACGTACCGCCCGTTCCATACGGCGGTAAATAAGCAAGGTTGGCTTTCACCACTTCTTGGCATGCAGAAACAAAGGTTTCTACTGGCACTTGTGGCATCAGTAGACGCGCACAACTTTTTTGTAGCCGTTTGGCATTTTCATCTGGACGAAACAAATTGACAGAACCATCTGCACATTGATACGCTTTTAATCCTTCAAAACATTGTTGGCCATAATGTAGAGCAGGCGAACCTTCACTAATCGTTAACTGATTGTTATCTGTTAGCGTGCCTTCTTCCCACTTGCCATCTCGCCAATAACTAATATAACGAAAGGGCGTTTTAATGTAAGAAAATCCTAAATTATTCCAATCAAGATTGGCTTTTTCCATTGTCGTAGCACCTCAATTATTTTGATTTTTTATCTTAATTAGTGTAATTGTACCCACCAAAAACTAGAAAAGCAAGCCTTATTCTCATTCTTAACTTTTGTTATTTTTTCTTACTTGTCCATTTCTCCCTCGCCAAAAAACCTTGATAGCCGTTTCTTCAATTGCAACGGAATATCAAGGTTTCGAAAAATTATTCAGTATACTCTTTGGTTTCTTGTAACGTCCCATCTTGCTTATAGATTTTCAGCTTTGTTTGTTTATTCCGAGCAATTTCTTGAGCTCGTTCAACCGCCTCTTGTTTGTGGGTAAATGTATTGCTTGCTTTTTCAGCGCTGTCTGAAATCACCAACCATTGGTCGTCTTTATATTTAACGTTGACAGCCGCCGTTAATAATTTTCCAGCATGTTTATCCTGTTTATGCAAATCTCGTTTCGTAGGATTTGCTTCATGTTCGAAGGCCTTTTTTTCTGCTGCACTTGCCTCTTGATACCATTTCTCCGCTTGACTAATCGCAATTGGAATGGCACGATCATCAGGGTAGCCATCCGCAAGCAACGCATTGCCAATATCTATCGCTTTTTTCCGAATCAAAGGTGCTAAATTTTTCATTGATGTAGGATAATCATTCATATTCCAAGGCATCAAAATCTCCTCCTTAAATTCTGTCTATTACTAGCTTACTACAGAAAAGGAACATTTGAAAAAGAAATGATTACTTTGAATATTTCCTGAACCTTCTTGAGAGAATAAGCCTAATTTCCCGTTGGCCAAACTTCTCAATCTTTGAGTGTATGATTACTCATTTCCCTTTGAATCAGTTATGATAAAGGAAGAAATAAATAAATTTTTTTGGAGGGATTTTCATGAAAATGTCTAAAGTACTCACCACTGTTTTGACGGCAACTGCTGCTCTTGTGCTGCTTAGTGCTTGTTCATCTGATAAAAAAACAGATAGTAGTTCTAGTAGCAAAGAAACAGCTAATTCAAGTACAGAAGTAGTCTCTGGTGCTTCAATTAGTGCCAAGCCTGAAGAACTCGAAATGGCGTTAAGTGATAAAGGAAATTGGATTGTCGCAGCTACTGACAATGTCACTTTTGATAAAGAGGTAACAGTTGCTGGTACTTTCCATGATAAGGGGAAAGATTCCAACGATGTCTATCGTAAATTAGCGCTTTATTCTCAAGATGATAATAAAAAAGTAACTGCTGAATATGAAATCACGGTTCCTAAGCTAATCGTTTCTTCTGAAAATTTCAACATCGTTCACGGGACTGTCAAAGGTGATATTGAGGTGAAAGCAAATGGCTTTACTTTAAATGGTACCAAAGTTAATGGCAATATTACTTTTGATAAACAAGAATACAAAGATTCTGCTGACTTAGAAAAAGATGGTGCCACTGTTACTGGTGAAGTCACCGTAGCCAATAATTAAGTTATTACCAGACAATTTTAACTAGTAAAAAACCAATGACAAATGTTCAATCAAATTTGTCATTGGTTTTAGTTTGTAAACACAGTGCCAGCATTGGTAGATAATTACAAAATGAACTCACTCTTTGCCATAAGCCTAAATAATTAAATGGTTTTACCTGTTGTAGCTGTGGAATCCTTGCTAAGCCATATAAGCCGGCTGCAAGCATACATAAAATAAACAAAAAGCCAAAAAGGTTTTTATTTTTTTGCGAACCGTATTTACTATAGATAATGGTTAAGACGCCTGATAACAACAAAAAGCCTGTATAACCGACTGCTGATCCTCCGTTATGAAGCGCGGCAGCAACTGTGCCAGCGCTTGAAGTGTCTACACTGAAGAGCCCACTGAAAATACAATCAAATAAACCATAAGCGCCAATCATTGCCACTACTAACCAAGCACCTTTTTTCGTTTTTCTGGAAAAAATAGCATATATCCTAGGTAAACTTGCTAACATCAACATTCCCGCAATGATAGTTAACCGATTAAAGGTTTCCCTAACTGGACTATTCACATCACCTAATAAGCTAATTACTTCTGTCAATTGATTGTAACCTTGATCTTTGAATCCGACATAATAAGGTGTAAAAAAATCAAGTAAGACCCCTAAAACTAAAAAATAGCCGCCATATTTTTTTAAAAACTGCATCTATTCACCTCAATTTTGATTTTCTATTTACTTCAAGTATAGCATATCAAAAATTCCAAATAATGAAACTTTCTTTCCCACTAAAAAACTTTTCGTCAACGCGAGACGAAAAGTTTTACTTTAGGATTCAATAGAATCTACAATCTTATCATTTTCTTTTGATTCATTTAGCCACTCCGAGACAATAATTTTAATGATTGCAGCAACAGGAACTGCTAAAAACATCCCTAAGACGCCGAAGTACGCTCCCCCAATCGTAATTGAAACAATAATTAAAATCGGATTGACATTTAGGGCATCTCCCATAATTCGAGGACCAATAATATTGCCGTCAATTTGTTGTAAAATTAATAAAACTAGTAACACCGTAATGGCTTGAGTAACACCACCTGTGAAAAGCGTAATCACACCAGCAACAATTGACGCAAAAATCGAACCAAAATAAGGAATCATATTACAAATACCTAATAAAATCCCCAAAGTCACAGCAAATTTCACATTCAAAATACTTAACAAAATCGTTGATGAAACGCCAATAATACAAGCATCAAGAAATTGGCAACTGATAAATTTATAGAAAATTTTATTCGTTGTATTTAACCAAGTTTGTGTTTGCTTGTACACTTTTTCAGACAGCAATTTGTGGGCGGCCTTTTCAACAAATGTCAAAATAGATTGCTTAAATACCAGCGCATAGATTGAGATAATCAACGTCAAAAATGCATTTAAAAAGAATGAAGAAACATTTTTAGTCAACGTTCCTAATGAAAACAACGCTTGTGTCCATTGATTTAAAAAACGTTCCGGCGACAAATCTTTAAGGACACTATTTAAATATTTTTCAATCGCGGCTGTTTTTAAAATCCCTTTATCTTCTAAACTCATCACAAACTGAACCATGTGATCATAAAAAGTGGGTAAAGAGTTTGCTAAATCTACTAAATTACTAATGAGTAGCGGAACGATATAGTTTAATGTCAAGACAAAAATAAACAAAATAATCAGGTACAAAAGGAGTACACTCAAGCCGTGTTTCGCTTTTTTAACGACTGGTAAAGGAACTCTTTCTAGTAATCCCTCGATTTTTTTCTGACTTCCACTCAATAAATAAGCAATCACGAACCCAGTAATGAATGGGGATAAGATGCCTAACAAACCCGAAACACTATGGACAAAGTGCTGATAATTCGTGATTAATAAATAGCCAACAATCAGCGCCATTACAAATAAAAAGCGGACAACCCAGTAATTCCAATCAACATTGTATTTCTTCAATCACTTCACCTCTAAATAAATTATGCCTATCATTGTAATTGTAAACGATTTGTGGCAAAAGGCAAGTTTGTCCATTCGTTCTTGATGAAATACACAAAGAAGCCTGACACTTTAAAAAATGTGTCGGTTTATTCTGCAGTATAAAAATGAGGCACTAGACCTTGCTTCTTTTCATAAAAAAAGCAACTTGGGCTACAAGTACGTTTAACTTGTAGCCCAAGTTGCTTAGATAGACTAAATTTATTTTTTCGATTCCACTGTGACCGTAAAGTTATCCATAATGAAATCTTTATCGGCACCTGTTGTAAAAATACCAAACGTAGTGTTTCCTGAAGCATCCCCAATTATTTCTGCTTCATAATGCTTGGTTTGACCATCTGCTGCTGTCGAAGTCAACTCACCGACTGGCTTAAAGTCATTGTTATTTTTCAACTCCCCATTAATGGTCCCAGCAGTAAAGACATTTTCACCATCAGTTTGATAATCAAATTGGACCGTATATTTCTTGTTCGGTTCAAATTTAATATTTTGCGGAATTGTTTGAAGCATCAATCCTGCTCCTTGTTTATGGGCTTTCAAGGACCAGTTGCCTTCTAATACATCTGAAACAAGGTTTCCATTCCAACCATATTGTGTGTAAGGTTCATTTCTTTCTGATAAATGAATCCGTGGATCTTCTACACCACCAGCTGAGCCTTTAACAAACGGATATAACCCAACTGCTTGTGTGTCTTCAAAATCTTGCTTAATAACTGTTTGTTTGTCTGGATTCATGATATCCGTTTGACGCTCAACAATTCGTAAATCATCAAATTTTGTAACGGAATTGCCTTTATCAACCGCTAATGTCACCGAGCCTTTTTTGGCATTATCTGGGATTTCAAAATCAATTCGCATATTTTGCATATACTGCGGATTTTTCCTGCTTGTATGGTTAATATCTGCCTGAATGTAGTTTTGGGCAACCGAATTATTCACTGTCCGCGTATATTTTTTACCACCAATTTTAACAGTTACTGTGGCTTTGCGATCATGTGTTTCTGTGTTTAGATACAAACTATATTTTCCTGGTTTAGGAAGATTGATGTCTTGTTTGATTTCGGTTCTTTCTTTTTCTGAACTAAAGACATAATCACCGTTGGCATCTTTTTTAACCTCTCCATCACCTCGGAAAACTTTCCAGTTATTTTTCAAGGTATTGGCTTCATTAAATCCAGGATCTTTAAATGGTGTTCCTGTTCCAAATGTCATCGGTTCAATACTGTCAGGTTCAGCAATGACATACGGCGTATTAGCCTCGGCTTGGATGGTCACTTGGTTATTTGTAGTGGCAATTGCGCCTTTGTCAATACGCCCTTGATCTGTTAATTCATATAAATGTAAATTCGTTTTTCCTTGCATTTTCTTATCCAATGACCAAGTGCTGGTACCGCCTTTTGGATTCCAATGATATAGTTTGTCTTGACCATTGACATTCCAAGGCAGTAGATACGCATCACCTTTTAGAACTTCTGTCTCATTTAACGTAATGCTTCTTGGCGAATTAGCATCTGCTTGAGTAACGGTCACTTTTTCAGCACCGTTCGCTAATTTAATCGTGCCATAGATTTGACCATCTTCTGCTGTTGTAGTTTCCCAGTTTGTAATTTGGTAATGCTGTAAGAACTTAGTTGGGACATTAATGGCAAAAGTTTTTTGGCGATAGGTATTAAAATTGGTTTTACCCACCCAACCTTCATAGGCTTCAAATTCAGCTCCACCTAACAAAGGGTTGTCGGAAATAATCCAAGTGTCTTTTTGGTGATTCCGAATAAAACGAACGATTGTACTGTTAAAGCCTTTTGTTGTTGTACCGCCGTAATCTTTTTCTGCAGACCAATGGTTCCAAACCGAGTCATACTCTAAAGCATTCGGAAATTCATTGGTTGTAAACCAACCGAGTGAATTAATTTCTTTACTTAGTTGACGACTTGCCCAACCTGATTCGCCTTGGTTGCCCCAAACATCAACATAAATATAATCTAGATTCGGTGCTTTTTGTTTTAATTCTTTAAAGCGCTCATAGCGACGACCACTCAATGCATCGGGTCTTTGTTTAATAAAATAAGACGGATCTAACCAATCCCAGCCACGCTTCGTTGGATCAACTAATTCCTCATTAAATCCTTTTGCTTCTGGGTAAGACTCGGTGTCATTAATATGCACACCGAAAACGGCATTTAATTTATGGCCTTCATCAATTAATTGATTCAACGCTTGTTCCCCACCAGGTCGCTGACCAATAGCACCGTAATCTGGATGCGCAGAATCATGTCCTTCATTTTGATACCCTTTTAGTAAATTCATTTGTCCTAATCCATCTGTTAAATTGTAAATGCGTTTTGATTCGTCTAACGTCACTAAGAATGGGTTTGTCGCCTGACTAGCAAAGTTAAAAGGAATCCGTTGGTTGACTAATTCAGGGACTTTTTCCGCGCCCATTGGGTTATTCATAATTGAACGGAACCCAATTGCCGCATCTTGCCAATCCACCCGCTTGTCGTCGTTGCTATCTTTTGAGAATTTAACTTTCACTTCTGGCGTTTCTCCAGTTGTGTAATCTTCCGGTGCATCAAATGGTCGATAGGTCCATGCCCCACTTGACAAGGTTGTTACAAAACCAGTCGCCGCTTCTTTTGTTTGTTTATGGATTCGATTGTTATCACTACCATCGACAGAGCCGTCTCCATAGGCGTTCGTCCAAAAACTTGCAGCATAATTCGCTGTATTTAAGAAACCGTACATATATTTTTTCGTTTCTTCTTGGCTTGTTGTAGTTAAATCTTGGATAGTATCACCATTTTTATTTCCGTTATTTGCATTTGTCCCAGTATTCATCACAACGCCAGCAAAAGTCGCCCCTTCATCTGTACTATTGACAGAAATCAAGCCTTGATTTGGAATTGAAATTGTGTGTATTTTGGTTCCTTCTTCACGAATATCTGAGAGTTTCATAGCTAATTCTTGGCCTTCTGAAACAGTCAATGTCGTTGTGAAACGCAGACCAATTTCTGGGACAGCTACGTTATAAACGGCTTGATTTGCTTCACTCTTCTGTTTTTCAGCAGTTGCTTTATATGCTTTGCCATCAATCATTACTTGGTCAATTTTCTCGTGTTGGCCATTAAAAATCACTTGATTACTCTGAGGGTCTTCGTAGCGAATAATTCGTGGAAATTGTGGATCAACCACGGCTGTTAAATCTGCAGAAGAGATTTTGTCGCCTTTTTCAGCTTCATTGTCTTTAGCAACAACAACGCTGGCTTTTGCTTTGATGTTTGTATTTTCCAAAGTACCGTCGACTTCAAAAGTCCCTGGTTCTTTGTATGCATCAGGATCGATTTCATCCCAACGGACTGCTTCATTGGCTTCTTTACCAGTATTATAGGTCACTTTTACTTGTTTCGGTAATTTTGGTGCGACACCAATTTTTGTAAAAACTTTGACTGGCGCAATTTGTGTCACTTCTGGCACAATTTCTGGAATGCTATCTACGGGGCCATTTTTAAAATAGTCATAATTGACAATTTTTTTGTCGTACCACAAACGGACACCCACATGTCCGGCTTCTGTTGGAATTTTGTCTCCGTTGGCCAAAACAGGTTCTCCTTCGTAAATCAACGTGGTGTTAAGCCAGATAGTAATTTTTTCACCAACATAACGTACTTTCAACAAATAATTCGTATCTTCATTTAACGTTGGCCCAGAAATCGAATCATTCCACGAATTAGGGCTTTCAACTAACCATTTGCCATTCGCGTTATAGCCTACAAAAACCCAGCTATCTTTGGTATTACCACGTATAATCACACCCGTTCGACCGCTTCCAGCAGTGTATTTAAACTTTGTTTCTACTTCACCATCAGCTAATTTAGGGGAATCTAAATTTAAAGATACGGCATTATTACCTGCTGCTGCATCTCGTGAAATCGCCAATGACTCTCCTGCTAATTCTCGATTTGTTTTACCAATCACATCTTGCCACTCACCAATTTTCCCTCCTGGAAAATCAGATTGCCACAATTTTTCCTCTGTTGCGGTAGGTTCCACCATTGATGAGCTTGTTTCAGTGCTGCTGTTTGTTGTTTCTTCTGCAGACGTACTTAATGGTACTAAAATCGTTGCGCTTGCCAATAGTGTCAATGTACTAAATCGTTTTATTTTCCCATGTTTCATCTGATAAATCAGCCCCCTAACATTTTTTGAACACGCTTTCATTATTAGCAATTAAAGGGGCGTTCCAAAAATAAATTCTTTTATTTTTGGAACGTCCATCTCTAAATCATTTTCTTAAAAACTTTGATTACTTACGACAACAAGTCAGAATTATTCATCCTCGTCATCTACTGCAACATTTAGCAGCAATTCGTTGACTTTCACAATACTTTCTGCTGATTCATTAACATAGTCACCTTCGATCGCTAATAAACTTGCATTTACATAGCTGATAACCATCGGTAAATTCATCCCAGTATATAAGTCAAACGAAGCACCTTGCATAATTTTTTTAGATAAAATATTACAAGGTGTCCCCCCTAATAGATCAGCAAAGACAACAAAATCTTCTAACGATTCCGTAATCGCTTCAAATTTTTCTAAAAAGTCAGCTTCACCTTCTTCTGGTAATAAAGCAACAGTGGAAATTGTTTCTTGCGGTCCCATAATCATCTCCGCACTTTTTTTCAATTCCTCGCAAAAACGGCCATGACTTACTAAAACTAAATGTTCACTCATCGATTTTCTCCTGTCTTACTTATTTTGAAATAACACCTAACGCAGACAATGCGACACAGACAATTAATACGATAAAAATGGCTTTAGTAGACGTCATATTCTTTTTACCTAGCATCCAATAAACGCCACCGACAATTCCTGCAGGAAGTAGACGTGGTAAAATCATATCCAAGTTATTTTGCATGTTAAGTGTTACATCCCCAATACTTGGTGCCCATGATAGTTTGACATTAACCATTGTTGCCACTAAAGCGCCAACCATGAAGACCCCTAGTAAAGTTGCAGCATCTGTTAAGGCAGTTAAGCGGTGTTGCATAGTTGTTACCAAAGAAATTCCTTCGCGATACGCAAATTCCAATTGTTTCCAACGGAAGACCATCACGGCAATTTGAGCAACAATCCAGATAAAGATACCAGTTGGGTTACCATTAATCGCCATGTTGGCAGCTAGCGCCCCAAAAATAGTTGGAATTAAAGCTGCGAAAATTGAATCCCCAATTGCTGCAAACGGTCCCATTAAACCAGTTTTCAAACCTGAAACTGTTTGTTTTCCAGCAATGCCTTCTTTTTCTTCAATGGCCAAATCGATCCCTGTAATAATCGTATTAAAGAAGTTTGAAGTATTGAAAAATTGCGTGTGTGTTTTCATCACTTCTTTTAATTCAGGCGTATCATCCCCATAAATTTTACGCAATTGTGGCAAAATCGTATACAAGTAACCTGATCCTTGCATTCTTTCGTAGTTCCAACCTAATTGGAAAGTAAACAAGCTTCTGCGATTAATTTGTTTAAAATCTTCTTTCGTCAATTTATAATTAGATTTCGTCATCTTCAATCTCTCCTTCGTCTGAATCATTCGCTGCATGTTCTTTTTTTGCTGCTGGCCCACTCGGAATCATTTGACCATTTTTGTAGCTAATTGCGGCTAAAGCGAAACCAATTAAAGCGACTGCTAACATTGGTAGTGCGTTAAATACACCACTGAAGTCTTTCACAACGCTCGCAACAGATGTTCCTAAAAGTTGCATGTTTGTAAAGATTGTTCCTAGTAAAGCAGTTACAGTGAAACCAAGAATTAAATAAGGGAAATGTTTTTTCACTGGTAAGTAACGTAGTAAAATTGCAAAACCGACCGCTGGTAAGACCGCCCCAGCAACAGACAAGCCATCACCTAACCATTTCAAATCGCCATTTAGGACAGATACAACTTTTTGTACTAAACCACCACCAAAAGCAAGTGCTAAGAAGACTGGAATCATTCGAGAAAGAGACCAAGGTAAGGCACCCATTAAGAAGTTACGTTCAATTCCTTTGTAGTTCATATCTTCGACCATTTTATCAATCCGATGTGCAAAGTAGGTATTCGCAAAACGAGCCAAAATGTCTAATTGAATCATTAAACTAGCAACTGGTACTGCAATAGCAGCGATTGCTTGTTCAGGGTTCATTCCTAAAGACACAGAAAATGCTGTGGCAAGAATCGTACCTGAGTTAGCATCAATTTTGGAGGCACCCCCGAAAGTCCCAACTCCTAATACAGTTAATTGCATGCTTCCACCAATAATAAGTCCTGCTTTAATATCCCCCATCACTAATCCTGCAAAAAGACCTGCAAACACTGGCGCACTTAATGAAGAATAAATTTGTAATTCATCTAAAATTTGGTATCCTGCGTATAATGTTAATAATAAGATCTGCCACCATAAGATATTCATTTTTTGTTCCCTCCTATTTTGTTATCAAACTCATAAAGTCTTCCGCTTTGTCACTTGGCACCATTTGAGCAATCAGATGGACACCTTTAGCATTTAACTCTTTAAAAACCTCAATATCTTGATCGACCACATTGATTGACTTAGTAATCGACCGTGTTTCGTTTGTTTGAGACATGTTCCCAACATTGATTTCTTTAATCGGCACCCCAAGTTCTACTAGTTTTAATAAACGATCTGGTTTCCGTACCACAATTAGTAAACGTTGTGAGTCGTATTTTCCTGCTAAAATATTTTGAGCAGCTTTTTCAATTGGTAACACGCTTAGTTTCACGCCAGCTGGTGTTGCTAATTTCAAACCACTTTTTTCAATGGCATTCCCTGCAACCTCATCATCAACGACCATAATTCTGGAAATATTCAATTTTGTCGCCCATAAATTTGCTACTTGTCCATGAATCAAACGTCCATCAATTCTTACGCCAATAATACTCATTGTAATCCCTCTTTCATTTCTTTATATAGTGGTTCTTTTACTAACTGAATTTCTGGTTGGTACGTTCCTTCCGTTTCAAAAATGACGATCTCATTTTGCCCTTCTTTTAATAATCCTTTGGGAATATATAAGGAAAGCGTCGGACCAACATTCCAGAAACGACCAAGATTGGTTTGGTTAACAAAAACAATTCCTTTGCCGAATTTAGAAACATCAATAAATGTATCTTTCACTTCTGCTAACTCCAGATGATACTGGTAAAAGCTTGGTTGATCCGGTTGCCATTCTCTTGAATAGTCTACCTGTTCACAGCTTGTCATAGGTAAACAATATTGTTGCCATTGCGTCATAAAATGTAAATCTGCCATGACACCCGTTCGAATCCCTTTTTTCTGAGTATCTGCAAATAATTTGTGCCCGTAATTGACACGACCCATATTTTCCATTAAAACATCGATTTGATTATTCTCTTGCGATAGTATAACGTAAATATCTTCGCCGATTTCCGTTTGATATTGCGTTGCTTGATGTATCTGATTGACAAATAATTGCAGACGATCACGACCGTCAATCACTCTTAGCTTTTCTTCTGCAGCATCTTTTTCAATGCTTGTTCGGTAAAGAAGGTAGCCTGTATTTTGTCCTAATTGTTCCATGGTTTGCGGATAAACGCTGACCACTGGCTGACTAATCGTTTCTAAAGTCGCAAACAAACTCACTTTGTTTGTTAAAGGAATTGCTGTTTGCGCAAAAGAATCTTTTACTAATGGTTCAGCTTGTGGTAACGCAGGGTACTCTTCGTGAAGCATTTTTTGTAACGCAAAATACTTTTCGGTTGGGTTCCCTTGTTCATCAAGTGGCGCATCATAATCATAGGAAGTGATTTGTGGTAAATCAATGGTTCCTCGTGCGGAGCAGCCATTCATAAACCCAAAATTGGTGCCGCCATGAAACATATATAAGTTGATACTGCCTAATGCTAATGCTTCTCTAACTGATTCAGCCAATTCTTGCGGATCTCGTTTAATAATTGGCTCTTTCCAACGATTAAACCAGCCATCCCAAAATTCCATACACATTAGCGGCCATTTTTTACCATGTTCTTCAAAAAAGGCTTGCATCATACCGAAATTTTCTTTGGCTTTTGAGCCAAAATTTCCGGTTACTAAAATATCATCTTCAATCATGCTACCTGCCCGCAATGTTGCGCGCCATGGCCCGTCAGAAGTAAAAAATGGTGCTGTCACGCCACGTGCAATCATCAAATCGCGAATCGCCCGTAAATACGCTTTTTCTTCGCCAAATGAACCATATTCGTTTTCGATTTGAATCATTAAAATATTGCCACCGTTAGCAAGTTGATGCGGAACAATTTTTTCCATTAAAACATCATAATATTCCGCGACATGCTTCAGATAGGTTGGATTATTCGAACGCATTCGTCCTGGTTCATTTAATAGCCAGGCTGGAAAACCGCCAAACTCCCATTCTGCACAAATATAAGGAGACGGCCGCACAATCGCATATAGTCCAAGTTCTTGTGCTAATTTTAAAAAGCGCTCCAAATCTAATATTCCCTCAAAATGAAATGTTCCTTTTTGCGGTTCATGTAAATTCCATGGCACATATGTCTCAACTGTATTGAAGCCTAAAGCTTTCAAGTTATAAAGTGAATGATGCCAATCTGAGGGATCTACACGAAAATAATGAATGGCGCCTGATAAAATTTTAAATGGTTGATCATTTAAAAGAAACTCCTCTTTAATTTCAAATCTGTCCACATTGCCACCCTTTCTAGTAAACGCTTTCAATTCCTGGATAATTGCTAAATAAAGAAAGCTCTTTATTTAGCAATTTCGACTACTTGGATGTTCATAAGATGTTTGTTCACGTTCTCTACGTCTACATGCCCAGTCATTCTTTCTTGGGCATTAGCCATTCCAGCCGCCATGCCCCATTTTAGCAGTTCGGCAGCTGGGGCATCCTTGGCTAGTCCATATGCAAGACCAGCAATGGTTGCATCTCCTGAACCAACAGGATTTTTAGCTTGAATCGTTGGAATTTTCACACGATAGAACTGATCGTGATGTTTGGCAATTGCACCATCTTTTCCTAAAGATACGACAATCCATTCAATTCCAGCAAACATTGGTTTTGTTAAAGCTGTTTGTACAGCTGCTAATGGATTTTCTGAAAAATCTTGCTCTAGCAATCCTTCTAGTTCCTCTAAATTAGGTTTAATTAAATACGGTTTCCATGGTCCTTGAAGAACTTGCCTTAAATTATCACCAGAAGTATCTAGTAGCACTTTAAACTCTTGTGCGTGAGCTTTTTGAACTAATTCTTGATAAAAATTTGATGGTAATCCTTTCGCTAAACTGCCAGAAATTGTAACAATTTCTGCTTGCTTAATTAATTGATCGAAATTTTCAAGGAAGTTACTGATTTCTTCTGGGGAAACAGTTGGTCCAGCTTCTAAAATTTCAGTTTGATTCCCCTCGTGCAAAATCGCAATCGAATCACGCGTTTCTTCTTTGATTGATGTAAATGCTTGGGGGATGTTTGCTTTCTTTAACTCGTTTGCAATAAACGCCCCATGAAAACCACCAAGAACGCCGGTAGCTATAACATCTCCACCTAAATCATGAATGACGCGAGTGACATTTAGTCCTTTGCCACCAGGGGTTTTGGTCACCTGACTGGTCCGATTAACGGTATCAAGCTTTAGATGATTTAATAGGTAGGATATATCAATTGACGGATTCATTGTTACTGTTACTATCACAGCTATGCCTCCCAATTACCCTTCGTTTACTTGAACTTTTGCATGCCAAGAGCTGGCGGTTGCCGCGATGACTTCATTTAAACTTTCAATGTTTTCTCGGCCTTCTGTTTTTAACCAATCACAAGCCGCAGTTTCTCCTGCTTCAACGAAAGGTTTCACGCCATTTTTCCACGTAGCACGGCCACATAAAACACCATTAAATGTTGAACCAGCTTCTTTAGCGAAACGTAGTGTTTCTTGGAATAGTTCTGTTGAGACACCGGCACTTAAAAAGATAAATGGTAAATCAGTGGCTTGACTTTGTTCTAAGAAATAATTCGCCGCTTCCTCTTTTGTATACGCTGTTTCAGCTGGCGCAAAACCTTCTACAAAATTCATATTAACTGGAACTTCCACTTTCAATACATCTACTTTATATTGGGGTTTAGAAAATTCTTTCATCATTTCATTCACTTTATGCGGTTTAACTTTTGCATATTCTAAAGAAGTCGCATCTGCTATTTGTGCATCGTAAGAAACTAATTCTAAGTAAAATGGTAGGTCTTCTTCTGCACATTCACTCCCTAAGCGTTCAATAAATACATGTTTTTGATGATTGATTTCTGGATCCTCATCCACATCATAGTAGAGTAAAAATTTAATCGCATCTGCGCCTTCTTCTTTCAAGCGTAAAACAGACCAATCTGCTAGTAAATCAGGTAATCGTCCCGGAGTTGTTGCATCATAGCCCGTTTTTTCATAAGCGAGTAACAATCCAGCCTCGGTATCGCGTGCTTTTGCAGCAGGCAATCCATATTCTGGATCCAATAAAATGGCGGACGCATAAGGTGTCAATTCTTTCGAGACTAATTCTTTAAACGTTTCAATTTGTGCATCAGTTGGCTCTACATCTAGCGCTTTGATCATTTTTTTCAAGGCACCTCGTTGATCAATGGCTAATGCGCTAATGATTCCTTCTTGGGTTGACAAACGATCCATTGCCGCTTTTTTTCCAGCTGTTAACGTAAGCATAGTTCCTCCTCCAAATGTTGTATTATTTATAGTCATAAATCGTTACGCCTTTAACCACACGATTCACTGTACCTGTCGGTGAAGGGGTATCCGGTTTATTTCCAACTTTAATAGATGTTAAAAGTGCGACTGTTTGGGCTACCATAATATCTGCTAATGCTAAATAGCCATCAGGTAATAGAGCAGTTTCTGCGGAATATTCAATAGTTGAACCTGAGAAATTACGTTTGCCGGGTTGAGCAATCGCAAAAACACCCGCCGCAATTTCGTCACCGTGAACTTCTTCTAAGATATCCAAGTCATAATCTCTTGTGTATGGTGTATTATTAACAAAACCAAACATTATTGTTTTTTCATTAATAAATGATTTTGGTCCATGACGGAAGCCCATAGAAGAGTCAAAAATTGTGGCAACTTTGCCGGCTGTTAGTTCTAAGATTTTTAATTGCGCTTCTCTTGTCAAACCAGCTAAACTTCCAGAACCAACATAAACAATTCGTTCAAAATCAAGGTTAACAATTTCATTTAATTCTTCTTCACGGGATAGCACTTCTTCACCTAATTTAATTAGAGCGGTTACATAATCTTGTTTTTGCTCAAAGGCTGTTTGATCAAAGAGTAGTAATGTACCCAAGGTCATGCAAGAAAAGCTACCAGTCATCGCAAAACCACCATCATTGGAACGTGTTGGCATTAAGAATAAAAAGCTGTTTTCTTCTTTTTGGCTTATTTGTGCCAGTTGTCCTTCTTCGGCACAAGTAATCGCTAAATGATGAATTGTTTCAACCACTTGATTAGCTACTTCAACTGCCGCTAAACTTTCAGGACTATTTCCACTTCTTGCAAACGAAACTAACAGTGTTGGTTCGTCTTTAATCAGATAATCTTCTGGTTTGGCCACAATATCCGTTGTTCCAATACTTTCGAATGAAAAGGCTTGTGTGTCGCCGTGTGCTCGGAGATAAGGTACAACCGTATCACCGACATATTGCGAAGTCCCTGCTCCTGTAAAAATTACTCTTGTTCGTTTTCCTTGCGCTTTGGCTTGGACTTCTTTTAAAAAGTTTTCCAAAGCTGTTTGATTTTCATGATAAAGTGTCACGGTTTCTTGCCAAAGCTCAGGTTGCTGACGAATTTCACGTGTCGTGATTTCCGCTCCTAGTTGTTCTAGTTCTTCTTTTTCTGCTGTAAACATACTTAACTCTCCTAACTATTCCGAATATGGCGTATCTGATAATGAAATTGGTCTGCTCGTGCCACACTCAACGTAAATTCAATAATTTCATTTTTCATGTTATATGTCTGGCGTGCTAAATGAAGGACTGGCGCTCCTTCTGGAATCATCAATAATTTGGCATCTTCTTTTGACGCAATGCTAGCGTATAATTCTTCATCAGCTAAACGAACGGTTTGCTTAAAATCTTCCGAAAATAGATCATATAGTGGCTTGCTACGTAATAATTGATCCGTAAGTGATAAGAAAAATTTCACAGGCAAGTATGTGTCTTCAACCATTAATGGCTCGTTATCAGCAATCCGCAACCGACTTAATTTAAAAACTGCCTCTCCTAACGACAGATTCAAATGCTGACAAATAAATTTATCCGCTTCCAATTTTTCGAAGGATAATATACGGGTATGTGGTTTTCGACCCAATCCTTTCATTTGTTCTGTAAAACTATATGCGCCAGCTAAATCAGCGGCCTCTTTTTTTATATCTGAAACAAATGTTCCTTTGCCATGACGACGATAGATGGAACCTCTATTTTCTAGTTCTTGTAGCGCTAACCGGACCGTCGTCCGACTCACTCCATATTGTGCAGTCAATTCACGTTCAGAGGGCAACTTGTCATGAGGAATCATGCATGTTTCGATTCGTTCCTGCAGCAAATCAACAAGTTGATGATACAAAGCTTTGTTTTTAAAGGCATTTTCCATAACTTTCTCCTTTACCCTAACTGGTTATAACCACAAACCAATAGTACGGTGGTTTTTTTTATTTTGTCAATAAAAAGTATTAATAAATATCTTCATACCGCTATAACCTTGAAATGATAACGTTTACATTTTTTTATTTTTCTTTATTGTAATATTTTTTTCCTAAAGAAATCATTTTTTTATAAAAAACCACCCTTAAATATGATACCAGTTAATAAAAAAAGATCCTCTAAAAGAGAATCTTTTTTTGCTCATTTTTCATATACAGATAAATATCTTTTATTTTTTTAATTTCGGTGTGCCGTACATTTTAGGTGTAACAGGCTTTAAGTTAGGAGCTTTTCCTTCAATTTTTGGTTCTTTTAACCATTGATATTCTCCTTCTCCATCTAATGCTTTACCACTAGCCCATGAGCCTTGACTGCTTGCATCTCCTTCAGAAAAGTTATAGAAATCATAGGCAATATCCAAACGTTCTTCTTCTCTAGGAAAAGTGCTTGGAACTAAGATAGAGCCCTCTTTTGTTTCCAGTTCCTTCACAGCGCTTGCCCATAAATTTTGATGATAGCTATCTCTAGCTAAAAGAACAGAAAGTAAATCTTTCACTCCACGGTCATCAATCATTTCATAAATTCGAGCAACTTGTAAGCGTCCTTGTGATTCTGCATTTAAATTAGCACGAAAATCAGCTAACATATTTCCACTAGCAATAATGTACCCACCACTCCAGGGATTTCCAACACTATCTGCGGGACGTGGCCCTAAACCAGCGACAATTGCATGTTGGGGATTCATCCCAGAAATAATTGCCCCAATTGTTGGATCTTTTTTCATTGCTTCTTCTTGATCTTCCACTGGTGCTCCTTCAAGTAGACGAGCGACCATTGTTGCAAGCATTTCAACGTGGCCCAACTCTTCAGTAGCGATATCCATTAACATATCTTTATACTTTTCTTCTCCACGACAGCTCCATCCTTGGAATAAATATTGCATTGCTACACTCATTTCACCATATTGTCCACCAATTAACTCTTGAAGATACTTTGCAATTAACGGATTTGGTTTGTCTGGTTTCGCCTCAAACTGTAATTCTTTTTGGTGTCTAAACATGATTCATCCTCCTATATAATAATTTTTAATGCTTGTTTATTTTGAATAATCTTTTTTGTAAAGATGATAACCAAAGGCTACTGAGATAATGAGCGCACCTAGGACGACTAATAAAAACCCGAAACCAGAACTTTTACCTGGTAGGCCGCCAGTATTCATACCCCAAACACCAGCAATCATCGCTGGAATTGAAATAATTAAGGCCGCTGAATCAAGATATTTCATTAAATGATTTAATTGGTTATCCATCATGCCGCTAAAAAGATTGCCAATACTTTCTAAAAGGTCTCTATAAATCGAAATCATTTTTTCGGTTTGTCGTTGTCTCAGTTGAACGTCATAAAGTAGTTTTTTATCTGATAATCGATGGACAAACTGGGAAGATTGCCAAAGTAATTCTAATGTGCTTTTTTGATCCTTTAACGTATGATCAATGTAAACGATTTCTCTTTCTAAATCAGCTTGTTTGTACAACTCCTTGTTTTCTGTAGTCATACGTGCTTTTTTATCTAGACGATCGATCCGTTGTTTTTTTCCTTTAACTCTTCTACGTAATGTGAATAGATATCTAAAATCGCATACGTTATTAGTTTTTCAAACGTATCTATTTTGCAACCATATTTTTCTAATAAACGATCAAAAAAATGATTGTTTTCGTTAGTACATGTAATTAAAAGGTTTTCTGAAGAAATAAAGGAAATAGGTGCTAAACGTTCCTCAATGTTCTCGCCCTCCTTCAAAAGGTTCATAAGCACTAGCGAAATCGGTTGTTTCAACGTCGTTCCCAAAAGAGTTTCAAACCGAGAAACTTCTTCTGGATACGACGTACCCACAAAAATATCTTTAGGAAAATTATACTCTTTAATTATTCTTTCAATTACCTGAGTTTCACTAGTGTCAATCACTAACCAATTAAAATCTTTTTCTTCTGTCTCCCTCACTCGTTCCCCACCAATAAAGTAGTACTTGGGCATTATAAATCTCTCCTTCTAAAAAATATTTCGAGTAAACGCACAATGCCTAGCGCAAATTAGTCTTCTTTACGTCTCCACTTTTCTGTAGTAATTAATTGAGGTGTACCTCTATTATTCTAAATAACAAGGGTTATCAAACATGTTCAACAGCTTTACTATTTTTGGCATAAGAAAGATATTTACTAAATGTTTTTGCACAACGAAAGGCAGTCCTGTTCGCATATTGATCATAATAACGCTTGGTATACCACTGAAATTCTTTCGTCCAAGGTTTGACATGGCCAGTAAAGTGGATAATGGATGGTGCTCTTCTCGTTTCTTCATATTGTCTTTCTCCATAAATAGTCGGATGTTTTTTCGCTTTTGACAGAATATAACCTTGGGCATTCCACTTAGGATGTAACTGGGTCCAACGGTCGTGTAAAACCGCATTCAATGCATCTTGATCATGGAAACGTAATTTATCTGGATTTTCTTCAATAAATCTTAAGACTTTAGTGGTTACATCTAAATTCAACCATTTTTTAACATCGATTAGCAACAAGCCTGAGTTAAAATAACACATAGATTCTGCAGGAATCGCCATTTTTTCCAAACGTTGATGGAACCCTGCATCTTCTACAGCGGCGATGATATTTTCACCTAAATCAACTGTCCATAATTTTGCGACATCATCTAAGGCAATCATGTCACAATCCATATACAACAGCCGTTCGATCTGGCTTCCTCTAAACAACTCTGGAATAGCAATCCTGTAGTAAGCTGTTTTGGGGATTCGCTCACTGGTTACAACATTTTTGAAAAAATGGGGGTTGATTTTTAAAAATGTTAACTCTGCATTGATTTGGGTATGTTTAATCGTAAAATACAGTAGTTGCTTGCTTTCAAAATTGATATTGTCATCAATCACATAAAAATGAACAGCTGCCGCTGAAGGACTATTTTCTAAAATTGAAACAAACATAGCAGCAAGATGCGGTACAAAGTTGGTATTGCAACATGAGACAATCGCTAATTCTTTTCTATTTTCCATTTCTTGCACCTACTTTCTTTAACTTGTTTAGATAAAGAGCTGTATAAGGATGATTTTCTAACGTATTCCAGGGTTTATCGTGACCAGTAAAATGAATAATCGCTGGCTCTTGATTTCCCGCTGCATATAATTTTTGGTAAGCCTCATTAGGCGCTTCATGACGATTAAAAACTAAAGACGTCTGCATATTCCATCTTGGTTCTAAAGCTAGCCAATCTTCATAAAGAACGGCGTTTAAAGCATCTTGGTCATGATAAACTATGCGGTCCCCATTTTCTTCTAGATACTGAATTGTTTTTTGAGTGATTGCTTTCTCGTTCCATCGGTCAATATCAATAATCATGACTCCTGAATTAAAATAATAATCGGAGGAATGGATGCCCAAACGTTTCAAGGCATATGCTTGACCAGGATCAATAACCGCGCCAATCGTTTGGTTCACTAATGGCGTATCATACAACTGGACAATATCATCTAAAACAAGCGTATCTGCATCTAAATAAAGAACCTTTTTATAGCTATATTTTTGTAAAAGTGACGGTAAAGAAATGCGTAAGTAAGCGGTCGTTGTAATATGATCACTCACTAAAAAATTTTGATAAACTTCTTTGTCTGCTGTTAGAAATTCAACAGTCGCACTTTGTGAGTTACTACTAACCGTTTGTCGGAGTGCTTTTTTGCTAGATAGCGACAGCCCATCATCAATCACATAAAAATGAACAGGTCTCTCCGCATGACAATTTTCTAAAACAGTTGTCATCATTACATTCAAATAAGGAGCATAATTTTCGTCTGAAGCTGTCACAATTGGCACAATCTTCTGAGTTTTTCTCATCAAAACCACTCTCTTCTTTCATCTTTTTATAGCTAAGTTCATAACCAGAATAGGACCGAAAAAATATTTATGCAAATCATACGCTTTAATAAACATAATTAAATTATAAAAAAAATATATTTTATTGCTATTAAAAAATATTTATGAGGAAACAAAAATAAATAATAGACCTCTAATTTAGGGATATATTATGCAAAACAAAACCTACTTAATACTGCCACTACTATTTTTTTACTTCGGATAAAAGTATTGCTTCTAGATTTTCTTATTTGTTTTAATATTAAAAAAAATATTACCAATAAAAAAATGACTACTCAGTTAAGTAGTCAGTTTTTTGTTTAATAATCTTTAAAAATATTCTCATTTTCAAGGCTTAACTTCTGATAACCGCCATCTAACATTTCCTGAATACCGTCCTGGTACAACCTTTAAAGGATCAGCTTTAAAACGAAAATATAGATCATAATCATTTAAACTTTTAGTTACATCCTTACCTTCTACTTCTTGCTTTAGAATTAACTGTTCATCTTTGGTTAATTGAAAAAGTAATGTTTGAGTATTCTTTTCAAAAAAACAAAGAGAGACCTCTTGTCCCCAGCTTTCTAGTTGTTCAACGATAGTTGCTAGTTGTCCGCTTAATTCCCAAGAGTAACTACTTGTATTTGTAATTGTCAACGAATCATTCTCTGGTAAATTTTCTATTTTCATATAGAAATAACCATCTTCACGCTTCGTTTGAACTAATTCGTTGATTGTCAAAGTGTTTCCAACAAAAGCAGTAGGAACTGTTGTTAATTCTATAATTCCTTTGAAATCAATGGCTTGAATTTTGGTTTCTGATTGATTTCCTTCAGCATCTACTGTATACATACCTACGTAATACATTTTTTCAGGTTGAAGCTGTGAAGTTTCGTATTCAATAGTTGTTTCAAAATTCTCCGTTAAATTTTCTCTCGAAAGATGTGCTTTTTCAATGAAAGTAGTCGTAGCTAATTCTTCTTCTGAAACAATAGGACTCATAAATAGTTTAGTGGACGTAGAATTTTCATCTTCAATTTGAACAGGAAGGTAGGCCTTACGTTTTTGTCTTACAATTTGAGGAGACTGAGCTGCCTCCGTTGCAGAAGAATGACCAGTTGTAATTGTCGGCATCCATTTCCCTGTTAGCTTGTAATAATGGGCAGCTGGATCCCCGGTAGTCACTGGTTTAGAAAAAGCATTCCCGGAAAAAGTACTAGAAACAGGAACAGTTAAATCCAGCAGGCTATTTATTTGAACGAGCTTATTTTTCACTTTGAAATAAAGACCATACAACGTGCCTCTTTCAAGTGCCGGTAATGTAATGACTATTTTGTCTTTTTCTCTTGTAAAAGGGAGTGCTTGTCCTCCCGTTGGTTGAGCGCCTGTCCCAATTTCTTGAGCACTCCCGAAGTAAACTTTATTCTCTAGCACTTCAAAGTTATCAGGGAGTGTCATTTGGATCCTCGTCCCGGCTTGTAAACGAAGTAAATCACTTGTTTGTAAATAATCAATCGCTGTCATATACGTGATTTCTTGACTTCTGTCGACAGAATGAACTTCGTTTTGAGGAATCCCAGTGTCTGCTAGCAATTGGTTATCCGCTGATTGTGCAACACCCGTACGTAATTGCAAATCTACCAGCCCTTCCACATTTGTAAATGAAATAGCTTTTGCTTGTGCATAGCCCCCGTTTGCTCCAGTAAATCCAAAATAAACACGTTTATTTTCATTTAAGCCTAAGTTATTTTTAAACTCCGTATCCACAGGAATCGTAATATTTAAGGCATAATCAGGAACAGAATAGGTAAATGTTCCCGCTTCTCGTTTAAATTCCACGATAAATTTATGCCACTTACTATCAGATAAATCTGTCACTCCTTTTTCATTTCGGTGATGAAGGACTTTGTCAATCTTAAAAATACCATCTTTTGTATAGGAAGTTTCTGCCCCCGGATAAGCCCAGGCAATATGATGACCTTTGGAACTTGTATCACGATCCATCATGCCATCGTTTGCAATAAGATTACTATTATTGTTATAGAAGGTATCAAATTCAATCGCCAAACTGTTAGGAATTGCCCCCTTACTTAATGGTGTAGAATCTCCTGTGTTTGCCCATACTCCAATCGTTGGACCAGCTTCTTCGGCTATTGCTGTCGGACCATTACTTTGCATAACAAATGTTAATCCATCACTATCATTTGTTACATTTTCAATATAAAAAGCCATCTCAATTTTAAAATCATTTGTAAAACTCACTGGGTTATTAAACCAAACTGCCCCACTAGAACTCGGTGTTGTATCATTAATCTGAACATAGCGGTGATTTTCAGATCCACTTGGACTTCCCGCTTTTCCTACCGTCGAAATCATCGTTTGATCAATTGGCAATGTCTCAAACGCTGGTTCAATGATTGCTGCTAACCCTTCACCGGGAAAGAAAAATAGGCCACCAAAGAAAAGTAGTAAATAGGAAAGTAAAAAAAACAAGCCGCCTAATTTGCTGGGCTTCATTCTTGATTCACCCTCTTTTTATTTTTTAATTGGTAATATTTCCAAAGTAAGCCCAGAATTGCTAGTAAAAACACAATCAGCATTCCAACTAAAATTGAAAATATAATAGATTCATCTTTCTGTTTGGTGAAAAAGACTGTTTTTTGATTAATTACTTTCGCTTGAGCAGCAGAAACAGTAAACGAGTCATCGAACACCCAGTTGCCTTTTGAGGAATGAATTGCGATATGAACATTATATGTTCCAGATTTTAAGGTTTCTTCCTTTAACTCTGTTAAAATTGGAATCAAGGAGTTAGGAGCAATTTGATAGTTGTCTGCTTTTTTCGTACCAATTATTTTTTTATTTGTTTTATCATAGACAGTTGTCTCAACGTTTACCTTACCAAATGCGGTAGGCTGGTTGTTTATCAAGGTACTTTTGATAACTACAGTATCATTTTTTATGACTGGCTCAGTTTTGTCAAAAAGTAAATTAGGCTCAGGCAGTGAACCCAAATCGGTGCGTAACCTGACACCGATTTGGGTTAGATATTTTGCCTGAATCATTGAATGCATTGCTTTTTCTTGGTTTGGGGAAGTAATTGTTTCAAAAGCAAAAGCACCTAGCACTTCACCAGTAATTTTTTGTCGTTGACTGTCTAACTGAAACGAAACTTTTTTACTTTCAGAAGGCTTCAGACTTATTATTTGTTGTTTTGGTTCAACAAATTGAGTGAATGACTGCCCCTGATACATTTCTGCAGTTTCACGGCTTTGATAAGCAATTATACCCGTAGATGTTGTATAACTGTTTAAAGCACTCGCTTTTACTTGCAATGTTTGTTCAGATGTATTTGTAACTAGAAGAGTCAACGTTTGTTTATTTTCCTGAAGATATAAATCAAAATATGTAGCTTCTGATACTTGATTTTCAGGATACTCGGGTGTCACAGTAAAAGCGGTCGTTTCCGCCTCTACAGACATTACTTTACTATTTATGCTAAAAAATATGCTACATAATGTGAAAAAAAATAACAAAAAAGTAGTGTTACTTTTAACCGTCATGCTCTCTCCTCCTAACAGCCAAAATTTCAACTCTGTTGTTGAGCCATTTAACTTACAGACAAATTACTAATTTTTTTGTCTAGGTTGCTTCATTCAGGAGTATAAGCGTTTGTTAACACCCAAGTAACCGTTCCACTGTAGCGACCACTATTAATATTTTGTTTTGGAAAAGTTAACGTCGTGTTTGATAAATCAAATTCATTCGCTGCCAATCCAGTTGTTCCGTTTGCACTAGCGACAAGTGTCGGCTCAGTCGTGCCAGCGTCAATTGTTGTCGTAGCAGTAACTGTCGCATCACCTTTTGCCCGTGTGGTTGCTAAATTCAATTTCGCAGATTGTAATTTTACGTTATTTTCATTTTTAATATCTGATAGTTTTAACGACAACATCCAGCCGGATTCGTTTGGCCCTCGATAATCAGATACTTTCGTTATCTCTGGTGTTCCAGTCAATGTTTGATCAGATTCCGCAACATCTTGAATCGTTAGCTCTCCAAAATTAAAGTTAGAAACTGCATCTAAATTTAAGATTCCTGGTTGAATTGTCAAAGATGCTTCACTTGTCAATTCAGCTGTTGGGTTCGCTTCAGCGGCATACGAATTGATTGCTCCACCTCCCAAAGTCACTCCCAGTACTGCTATTGTTGATAAAATACTTTTTTTCATCCTATCCCATCCTTTTTAAAATTTTAAAAAAATGACCTTAACTACCTAAAAGATAATTAGCCTGAATTGGAGCATAACATAAGATGTTTTTACTTTTAAAAAAAGATGTACTATAAGTCATTTTCATTAGAGAAAGACCTTTCTATGATGGTATAATAGGGAAACAGTAAGAAACTTTCAGAGACCAAGGAGGAAAACTGGCGTGTATGGTCAAACAATCAGAAAAATTCGAAAAGACAAAGGGTTAACTCAAAAAGATGTTTGCCAAGGAGTTGTGACACTGAGCTATTACAGCCGAATTGAACGAAACATTAGTACCCCTACCATCGATATATTTATGGAGATCATAAAAAATTTGAATGTTCGATTAGAAGAATTTATGTATATTCACAATGACTATCAGAAAGCTTTAAAAGATCAGACTTGGTTTGAGATTACCGAACTTTATCATGCAGGAAATATGAAAAGTCTCGAGGACTATAAAACAGCGATTTTAACTGGAAAACTGCCACACGAAGAAGAAATTACGATTCAATTAATTAACCTGTTTATTTATCGTTTGGGTGGCAATGTCGTCGCCGAAAATATAGCTCATATTGTTCAAAACTTGATGAACTTAGAAAATTGGACTAGTAGGGAAGTCACGATGTTCATTACGATTATGGACGAAATTCCTATCGAAACCTTGTTAATTATTGTCAATCGATTGCTCAAAAAAAGAAATCTTTATTCTGCTTCTGATGGCTACAATTCTCCATATAGCAAAATACTCATCAATACCATCCTTCTCTGTGTAAACAACAAGTATCTCAACGAAGGGCTAAGTTATTTGAAACAGTTTCGAGCAATGTTAGAAATTCGAGATTTATACGGAAAAACAATGGCTTTATTCTTAGAAGGCTTGCTTTGCTATGCCAAAGGAGCACCACTTGCGGGTACAAAAAAAGTTAATGAGGCCTTTCAAATTTTTCATTTATTAGAGATGGATAATTTTTCTCGCAAATATCAGCAATACTTTGAGTATATTAAAACTATCTATTAATAGGTTCATTTTTGTGACTTTTACAGTATTTACTATTGTCTTTAAAAAAACTATTATAAAAGCGAAGGACAAAAATCTAAAATGATTTTTGTCCTTCACTTCATACAAGATCCTTTTTCCCTTACAAAAGTTATCCTTCTTAAATGATCTATGGCGTAGTCGGATAATTTTGGACTGTCGTTTGATTGCCATTTTGACTAAACAAGCTGGTTGATTGTGCATTTTTTTGTTTTTCTACTTCTAAGACTTTGTTTTTTTCAAAAGCCACATCATAGTTGTAGTCCTTTGGTTGAACTTCTTGGAATCCTTGTGGTTTATAAAAACGTAAAAGGTTTTCCTGATTTAATTTGTCAGATAAACTTAACGATTTTTTCACCCAATCGTTATCTTTCGTGACTTCTGCTTTTAAATCTGCTGGAACTTGGTCTAATTTTTTCCCTTGATTATTGTAGATTTCCCCACCTAGATAAGAAAATTGAGGCGTTACAAAATCGCCATTTCTAAAAGGAACCACTTGTTTATATTGAGGAGATAAAAGGTCCGTGCCAAAATGGATATAATTTTTATCATCGACACCTAAAAGATGGTACAGTGTCGGTAAAACGTCAATTTCTCCACCATATTCGTGCATGATTTTCCCTTGCGTATAGCCTGGCATGTAAAACATCAAAGGTACTCTTTGCAATTGCGCATTGTCATAGTTTGTCCACGTTTTTGGATCGCGGTTGAAGGCTTTACATAAGTCCTTGTTGTTTGCATCTGAAATACCGAAGTGATCACCATAAATAACAAAAATAGAATGATTGTATAAACTTGTTGTTTGCAAGTAATGGAAAAATTGTTCTAGCGATTGATCCAAATAGTGCGCTGTTCGAACATAATCATCCACAATCGAATTGCCTGTGTTCAATTTAGGAAACGGGAAGTTTTGGTCATCCGTATAATAAGGGGTATGATTGGTCACAGTTAAAAACTTCGCATAGAATGGCTGCTGTAAATGCTCAAGCTCACTAGCTGATTCACGCAACAATTGTTTATCTAAAATACCGTAACCTAGCATTTTGTCATCTTTTGAAAAATATGACCGATCAAAAAAGTATTGATATCCTAAGTTTTTATACACATGGTCTCGATTCCAAAAACTCCCCACATTTCCATGGAAAACAGCGGTTGTATAGCCTTTTTGTCCTAAAACTGCGGGAGCCGCTTCGAAAGTATTGTCTGATCCTAATTGTGTAAAAAGAGAGCCTTGCGGGAGCCCGAATGTTCCTGTTTCTAACATGTTCTCCGCATCACTCGTTTTTCCTTGCCCTACTTCATGAAAGAAATTATCAAAACTGATTGTCGCTTTGTTTTGATAGAGCTGATTTAAAAACGGTGTAACCTCTTGACCTTGGACTTTCATATTAATCAAAAATTGTTGAAAACTTTCTAAATGAATCACAAATACATTTTTTCCTTTGGCAATCCCGGCATACTGCGGATTAAGCGGTAAATTATTTTGCTTGGTAAATTTCATGATTTCAGGTAATTCGTTTGAACTAGCTTCTGCTCTTACCTCATTTGACATGGCTGTTTTGACACCATCGATGGCTGTGAATGCATCCAAGCCAAGATATTTTACAATATAATTACGGTCAAAAATTCTTTGAAGCAATTGAGGACGATCGGTTTCGCTTAAAAATAAGTTAACCGAAAAGAGCAAGACACTTAAACAACTAATTGAGATCGCCAATCTTCTGTTGATAGGTTTAGTCATGAAGACTTGATGATTCCGTCGCTGTTTAAAAGAGTAAAATACCAAAACGAGCAGCACTAAAGTATCTAGCCAATAAAAGACATCGTGGACCCTCATTAAGGCAAGTAAATCACCAGAAATCCCTTCTGAAACTTTTGAAAAGCCAAAAACAGATTGGATGGTAATAAAGTCAGTGAATTCACGATAAAAAATAATATTCAAATATAAAATTAATGTATTTAAAACATTTAAAAGAGTTAAGCTAAGCATAAATGTTTTATGCTTTTTAAAATACAAACTAAAGCCAAATAATAACAGCGTAGTAGCAACTGGATTGAACCACAAAATTTCTCGTTGGAGACTGCCCTTAACGCCCAATGAGAAATCTAGGTAATACGCCAGAATCGTTTTTGCCCAAAAGAGTAAAACAAAAAATAAAAAGAGTCCTAATCGGTTATTTATTTTTTTCATCTAAGTTTGTCTTCCTTTCCCTTCAAAAAAATCTTGATTTGTTAAAAATAAAACCTAACTCTGCGCAATGACTTTTTCGCTAGCGGAGAATTGGATAAATAACTTAAAAAGATAATCGCAATGGCGCAACATCCAAATAAAAGCCATACGTTTGTAAAAGGTGTTCGAGTAAGGGAACTAGTAATAGGCTTTGTAATTAAAAGACTTGGTAGCGCCACCCCTAAAGAATTGCCAATTTGCTTACATGTCACCGCAATGGCTGCTGCCGTTCCTGACTGAGAAAATGGCATTCCTTCAATCGCTGTAATGGTAATCGGTGAATTTAACATCCCAAACCCAATGCCTAAAAAGATATAAATAACAAATAAAATAATCATAGGCGTTGTTTTAGTTACAAATAATTGTAAAAAGCTAACAGCCAACATTGAAATACCACAAAGCATAATAGGACGTTTCGTCCCTATTCTCCCTACCATTTCGCCGGCTCTCGGGGCAACAAGAAAACTAACAAAAGCCAAAGGAATGGTTGATAAGCCAGCTTCCAACGGGCTGAAGCCTCTCGTTTCTTGCAAATATAGCGTGTTTAAAAATAAATAACCGTTATATATGATAAAGCCAAAAATAGCTAAAAAAGAAGCCGATGTAAAGGGAATAGACAAAAAGAAGCGCGGATTGATTAACGGATTGTCAATGTTATATTCATAAATAAAGAAAATAACAATGGCTAAGCAGCCGATTATCCCAGTACTTAAAATATCTGGCGCGAAAAGCCCTTTTCTAGGTAGTCCGATAATGGAATAGATAGAACTAAATAGAAAAAGAATCATCAATGCTTGACCAACAAAATCATTTTTCACCGTCTTCTCTACTTTTGACTCAGGTACAAACTTTTGTGTAAGGATGATTGCCGTAGCAATGATCGGTACATTAACAAAAAAGACATACCGCCAGCTAAAATAAGAAACAATCAGTCCGCCAATAATCGGGCCCATTCCTAAGGAAATCCCTGTAACAGAGCCCCACAAGCCAATTGCTTTCGCTCGTTCTAACTTTTCGGTAAATACCTGTGTAATAATAGACATTGCTACCGGATTTAACATAGAACCACCAATCCCTTGCAACATGCGAAACGCAATCAATTGCCCTGGGGTTTGCGAAATCCCACATAGGAAAGACGCTAAACCAAAACAGGCTAAGCCCAATTGAAGGACTCGTTTACGGCCAATTCGGTCTGCTGTAGACCCAGATAACAATAATAAGGATGCTACCATTAAAGTGTACCCATCTGTTACCCACTGTAATGTAGACAGATTCGTGTGAAAATCACTTTGAATGGATGGTAACGCCACATTGACAACCGTAACATCCATGGTCACTACAAACAAACTCATGCAACAAGTATACAAAATAACTTTTTTTCTATCGATCATAAAAACAGTCCTTTCTAGCAACTACATAAAACAGGAAAAGCAACAATGACACTTAAACTTCTAACGACACGGTTATCGCAAGTACTCACGTATCAACAGTTCTTTATATTCCTTGCCATTTAGTTATTTTATACTTAAAAAAGTAAATCTTTAGATAGCCAAACTATACACCAGAACCCCTTTAAATTGAACCGTAATAGATACGATTTATCGATTCTTAAGTTATTAAATAATTGAACATTCCGTTCAGAAATATCGAACAGTCCCATAATTGAGCATCTCTTTTAAACAATGAACAACAAAAATAGCCTTATCCGCAGCAGAAGTAAATCTAAGCGAATAAAGCTATTTTTAGTAACTATTCCAAAGTAATTTTAATGGCTAAGTCTCTAGCAACTTTTGTAAAGTTGCCTTGATTTGACCAGGTTGGACAAAAACCGAACTGGAAACATTTCGGTATAAATAAAATTTTTGTTTTCGTTCAATCGGTAAAAAGAAGAGTTTAGAATCAATTTCCTGCAGTTGTTCTTTCCGAAGAGAGATCACCGCATAAACTCCTTTACTTTTTTCAATGAGACGAGTAAGCATCAACGTATCGTAGCAACAAACAAGCGGACTTGTTAATTGCAACATTTCTAGCACACTCTTGGTAGCTTCTAAATGATCTAAGTGATGAGGCAAAAATAGAAATGGATAGTTGGTCAAACAGATGAAACCTTCTTCCTCAATTTCTTGTTTAATTTCTCTTGAAACACAAAGATACATTTTTAGTTCAATTAATTGTTCTTTCTTTAAAACTGGACTATTCACATCTGCAGAAGTAATCACAAAATCCAACTCATGATTCTCCAATTTATTCAATAACTCAAACGATGAACCATGGTAACATTCCCAAAAACGATTCAGTTGATCCTCATTTTCTGTCACTTTATACATCAAGGACGTATTTCCAAAACCTAAACGCATCACTGGATTCTCAATCATTTCATGCAGATTAAGTTTCATTTTCTTGGCCTCGTTTAAAATGATATATACAGATTGGACGATTTTATCACCATAGGAATTTAACGTCAAAGAATTCCCGTTACGGTCAAAAAGTAAATGGCCCAATTCACTTTCCAAATCTTTTAATGACGCACTTAAGGTTGATTTACTAACATGGAGTTCAGAGGCTGCTTTGGAAATACTATTATATTTTGCAATGGTATAAAAATATTCTAATTTTTCAATAGTCATCTTTTGTCATCCCTTTTATTCAAATTCATTTGCCCACGTAACCTGTTCAAAACACGCCTCACTCTTTATCAATAGCGTAGTTATTTTTGCTCTAATAAGCTATGTCCATCTTGTTATTTTTCTATAACTAATAGTAGATGGATATGAAAGTGCCTTTGGTAAAACTTTATCTCGGAAATAGCATGAACATTCGCAACAAATTCAGCTTATTAAAAAAGGCGTCTAGCTTTTTCTATTTTACGCAAATTTACTTAAGAAATTCCATTTCAATTCTTTTCTAAAAAAGGTAAGATGGACACAACAAATGTTTCAGTTTCCATGCCCATTTACTTTAAGGTTCAGCGTTATCTACTAAGTATGAAGAATGTCAAAGAAAGGTTAGGTACTCCCAATGAAAATCAATTATTTAGGCACGGGTGCAGCAGAACGGATTCCAGGAATTTTTTGTAATTGTAAATTATGTAAGTACGCTCGAGAGAAAAAAGGACGAGAAATTCGTACACAAACTCAATTAATTATTGATGATGTCCTGCTGATTGATTTTCCAGGGGATTCTTATTTACACTTGTTGCAGTATGACTTGTGTTTTGCAGAATTTGACTCTTTACTAATCTCTCATTGGCATTCCGATCATTTTTACGGCGAGGATTTGGCTTATCGAATGTCTGGTTATGCATTAGATGTTCCCAATCGTTTAACTGTTTATGGAAATGAAGCAGTTAAGACGTTTTATCAGCGCGCCTTTGATTTAGAAGGTCGTCAAGACAATACCCGATTACATTATCAGGTTATTCAGCCCTACAAGTGTTTTACTATTGCGAACTATACGATTTATCCCCTTCCTGCACAACATGGAAATTTCAGTGAAGATTGTTTTATTTTCGTTATAGACGATGGTAAAGATGCTTTTTTATCCACCCATGATACAGGTTACTTTACGTCAGAAATGTTTGAATATCTTGAAAAGAGCCACTTACTTCTTAGTATTGTTTCTTTAGATTGTACTAGTCAAACAAACGAAACTGGCAATAGTCATATGAATTGGGAAGAAAATTTAAAATTAATTGCAGAATTAAAAGAAAGAAAACTCGTCACAGATAAAACGATTTACGTTGCCAACCATTTTTCTCACAATGGCGGCTTGTCTTATGCGGAGATGGCGGCTTTATCTCAAAAGCATGAAATCATTACGAGTTATGATGGTTTAGAAATACTAACTTAATCGGATTATTTGCCTTCTTTTCAGCACTATTATATGCTTTTAACCGATAATTACAAGGTACTTATATCGTAACTTACACTATCTTAAAAAACAGAAATACTCGAAATTTCCCGTGATTCTGGAAATTCCGAGTATTTTTATGGTTCTTTACGCTGCTGGCACAGCGGATAAACGTTTATTTTCTTCTTCATTCACTCGATTGACAATAAAGTTATAATTCACTTCATTTAGTCTTTGACCATGGTTTCCTGTTTGCTTAATGCCACCATTGGAATGAACACCAACTACTTCAAACTGATCATTATAGATTGGTGAACCAGATTGACCACCAGTTGTATCGATATCATAAAATAGTAATGGATTTTCTAAGTCTGTAAAGTTAGATGTGAACAAATCATTTTCATGAGACCATTGTGTGTGGTTTTTCTCACCTGGATAGCCTGATATTGTGACATGGGTATCTGAAGATTCAAACTTTTTCAAAACAAATGGCGTTAAAATTTCTCCCAACTCTGGGCCATCTGGACGATCGTTTTGTTTGCCGACAGTCACTACCGCAATATCCGCATTCGGGGAAAAAGCTACATCAATCACTTTGAATTTGCCAAATGGTGTCGCACTGCCATCTCGACCTGGATAAAACCAAGCATCATCTTTGGCATTCGGATTTAATACTTTGGCATTCTTAAAACTTTCAGCCACATGATTATTGGTGACAATTGTATTAGTTCCAACAACAAAGCCTGTTCCTAAAGAAATATAGCCTGGTTTACTGGCAGGGGAAATGATTCTTCCGATTGACGCAAAAGGCGCTTCGGTTGTATCTGCCACTTCTTGTCTTCTGTCTTCAGGGTCCAGTAACGATCTTTTTTGTCGTGAATGACTTTCGGCAGGAACGATATACTCTTCTGCATTTGCAGAGAGGCTAAAACCGGCTATCAAAGTTACTAAAATCAGAAACAAAAAACCAGCACTAATTTTTCGTATGGAGAACTTTTTCATAAGATTATGCCACTCCTTATCCATTTTTATTTAATTGGGGAATTTTTTTCATTCATTGACCAGAACAGATTCACTTGGTTGGTTTACTTGAATATCCTCTTTAGCTCCGATTCCAGCAGAGTTAAAGGCTGCTGACACCACTGAAGCTGCTTCATCGCCATATTGAACTTTTGCAGCAGCAAGCATCGCATCACGAGCATCACTGAATTGTGCTTTAGGTGTTAAGTAATTTACTAACGAGCTGTAGAAAATAGTCTGTGCTTTTTCAATGCCTAAGTTCTGGATAATGGTGTAACCAATCCGATTAATAATTCCACTATTATAATGAACACCGCCTTGATCATAATAAGGCGTTCCTTTATACCGTGCTCGATCGTCGTATTGAGCCATGGTTTCTGGTTGTCCGTGTTTACTTGGCGTTTGTAAATTTCGAATACCTGTTTTTCGGTCAACACTCTGAGTATCCGCACCAATTTCTGGATTAGATGCACCCGAAATAATATAACCCATCAAATCAGAATAAGATTCATTCAACGCACCTGATTGTCCTAAATATTCTAAACCGGCAGTATGTTCCGTCACACCATGTGTCATTTCATGACCAACTACATCTAAAGAGGAAGCATACGTTTTTCCTGTTGGTGTACTTGTTTCACCATAACGCATTGCTTTTCCATCCCAAAAAGCATTGTCATAAGCATCTGGATGTTGTTCATCAACAACTGACAAGATGGGCATCCCTCGATCATCAATACTGTGTCGTTGGAAATGATCTTCATAATATGTTTTCACAAATTTTCCATGCGTATAGGCGTCAACAGCATTCTGATTTAATGTCGCTAGTGATGGTGCTTGAATAATAGAATAATTATTTTTGCCATCAACTACTGCATGGTAAACCCCTGTGTTATCCGTTCCGTGTAAAGCAATTCCCGTATTGTTTTTTTCAACTGGCACATTAAACGTTACTTGAAAAGAGTTTTTTAACGTTACTTCACTACCGACATGTTCCGTTAAATCTTGTTTTTCCATAATTGTTCCATCTGTAGCGTTCACTTTATAAACCAATGATATGGGGTCACCAGTTGGCGAAGAAGTTACTCTGACTTTATAAAATAATTGCCCTTCATTATTTACACGTTTGTCAATAGCTAAAAAGACAAGATCTTTATTTTCCGGATTATCAGAAGCAATAATTTTTTTAACTCCTTCTTCACCGATTGCATCAACCGATTGAATTTTCACTACTTGATCAACTGGATTTCCTGTAACACTTGTTACTGCACCGTTTTTATCTAAATGAATAATCACATTATCTGAATCAACAGTAACGCCTTCCGTTTGCTTTTCTAACTTAAGATGCTTCATCCCCCACGCATCTTCTTTTCGATCTACAACCGTATATTGTTCAGCAGCTGCCTCAGAAATTGCCTCCTTTTCCAACTTCGATAAAACTGTTGAAACTTCACTTTCTGAATAAACTTGTTCTTCTGCTGCTACAAAAAGTGAAGAAAATAGACATGAACTTCCAACAAAGATGCCTGTACCTAAAATGTATAAAATTTTATTTCCCTTCATCAAACGATTAACTCCTTCCCCAGTTTCCTTTTATTTCTTTTCCCAACAAAAGTATTGCTTTATCCTCCCTAATCTTTCCCGTTAAACGACTGCTCCTTTCCCTGCGTAAATATTTGTTGCTATTTTCATTATAGACAACTACCTAACCGGCACTATCTAAATTCCTTAATCAGCCGACATTTTTCCCTGTATTGCCCCTCATATCTCAATACCATAGTAAAAAAGTTGTTAACAAATTCATTCGTTAACAACTTTTTTACTGTTATGATTTTTTTCAATAATTAAATGTTGAGTAACCGATCCTTCATTGAAGGACGTTTGCAAATCAAATTGATCTGAAAAATCAACAATTTCTTTTACGTATAACAATCCCCAACCGTGCTCTTCAGGGTTACTTTTAGAACTAAATTTGGTTTTCTTCATAACCCTAAAATCAAATTCGGCTTGGACACTATTTGTTATCACAAACTCTTGTGTTTCATTTTTATTGAAAATTGAGATTGCGAACATTTTCAATTCTGATTTTGCACTGTTTTCAATCGCGTTATCTAATAGAATAGCCAACAAACGAATCACAACCACTAAGTCGATTGATGTATCAAGAATAAATACTTCTGGCACATCAACAATCACTTTTAGTTTTGCTTGCTTTGCGGTATTAATTTTCATACTTATGAGTGCCTTAAGTTCCATATTTTTCAAACGATTTAACTTCATAAGTTCAAATTCTTCATTATCAATAATTTTTTTGGTTGGTGCAATCGTTTCTTCATAAATTCTTTTGATTTCCAGAATATCTTCGTATGAAATAGCAATTTGTAAACTATACAATAAATTTTTATAATCATGACGAAACATCGCTAGCTCTTCGTTAATGGATTCTATTTTTTCAGTATAAATCGTTAAATTATTCAATAATTGAGTGTTGATACGTTGTTCTTCCAAATAAGCTTCAATGACTAAGCCAATCAGAATTAAAAATAAACCTACACTTATTAATAACTCCAATTTAGAACTATTTACCGTGACAAATCCTCGCATAAAGTCAGGTGAAATCTCTGGCGAAATCAAAAACACAAAAAGTAACAACAGAATCAACAATAAAAGTAAACAACCAAAAAAAATTCGGCTATTTTCTAACACACGATTTAATCTTAAAAAAACACTATTGGGAATTTTTAAAGCAATCCAGATATTTATAAGCAACAGAAGAACATTTGAGGCAATCCATAATAATTTATTTTGATAAATCTGTTGAAAAAAAACACTTAAAATCGTTTGCTCCGTGTAATTGATAAACGAAACCATAAGCAATGTAAAAACGGATAAAAATATCGCTTTAAAAATTGAGAACCTCTTTTTGTGAATGAGTAAAAATCCTGTAAAAACAACGACTGTCAGCGCATAAATCAACCAAGAGTAGCCCAACATTAATGCCGCAAACGAACAAAGATTAATGACAATAAGCAATGAAAGTAACGGTATTTTACATTCAATCTTGATCAATGTTACTCGTAAAAAGACAAAAACGATAAAGCTAGATACAAGCAAAACGTTAGTAGCTAATAACGACAAAATCATTTTTCAATATTCTTTTTAGGTTTTTCAGTTTGTCCCATCCATTGTCCAAATATATTGGGCGAATTTTGATTTAATCTAGGCTTAGTTCCCACACCATCACTGACTTTTGCAACTCTTTTTTCAATAACATTTTTAATTATTTTTTTACCAAATTTCATAAAAACACTTCCTTCAATTAAATTTTTTGTTACAGGGAGTATCATCAGACCTTGGATGACGAGACCGTAGAGTATTACTGAAGCAATCTTTTCTTTGACAAACAGACTACATAAAATAAGTAAACACACCCTTATAAGGCTTTGCTTTTTGAGCACGTTTAAATCAGATGGCTGAACAGGTTCAATTGCTGTTCCTTGTGGCGCATACCAATAAAATAATACGACTAAGAGGCACATCAATAGAATTTTATAAATAAACGGTAAGCTCACAGAAGAATTTTTCAATACAAATGGTATGGCAACATAGATAACAATGCTTTCTAGACGACAGAGCCATTTGGTTTTTGCATGCCAGCCACCTGCGACAGGCCGTAAAAAAATCAGTATGACGTATACAATAAAGGTTTCGCTTAACGTCCCAAATAAAACTGATAAAATCAGAATCATCAGAAAATTAAATAAGCCAGAAAAATAAACGGTTAGATAATACTTTGTCCATTGTGTTTTTCCTGATTGATCTTCCTGATCCATATCCATAATATTTTTTAGAATCCAATCGATTAGCATATCGCCCTCCTCTTCAAGTATTGCACTAAATTATAACGAATATAGCGACTAATAGATAGATAATTCCTTAATTAGTCATTATCCCTCCCTAAGTAAGAAATAGCGCCTTGACCTGAGTATAATATCTTCTTGAGACTGGTACTTCCGTTCCGTCTCTCATAGTTAAAAGATGCGTTTTATAATTTAATTTTGACGCATATTTTTTATTGATGATGATTGATTGATGGACTCTAATCAAATCTGGATGCAGTTGTTCAATTTTTGATAACGTTCCATAAAATTCTCTTTTAAAATTTTTACCAACCATTGATACACGATGATCGTATTCTGTTTGAAAGAAATAAATATCATTAATATCCATTTTTATAGAAGATGCTTTTAAGTTAATGATAATATATTCACTTTTTGTCTTTATATTTTCTTTTTGTTGAATATATGCATCGACACATGTTTCGACCTCTTTTTGGAAATCTAGAAAATCCACGTTCTTTTGAATAAATTGAAGAGCTGAAACCATATATTTGTAGGAAGTTAAAACTAATTCTGTGTGAGTAGAAATAAATACAATCAGACTTTCACTGTCTGTTTTTCTGATTTCTTTGGCAACCTCAAATCCTGCCTGGATATGATTGTTCATTTGAATATCTAGGAAAAAGATATTTAGTTGGGCGTCCTGGTGTGCCACTTGTAATAATTCATCTGAACGTGAAAATAAATGGATTGTTTCATTATAAATATTTCTTGAATGTAGGATATTTGTTACCAATGCTTCTAACGCTTTTGCTTGAATAATTTGGTCTTCTAATATATAAATAGCCATTTGTTCACTCATCCCTTTCTCAAGAAGATATAAAATTACACAACAAAAGACAAATGATTATAATGTTCAATCAATTTATACACCAATAAAAGAGATAAAAAATTGATTGTCTGTTAGTATATTCACATAAATTTAGTATAGCGATTTCAGTAGTTTCCTGCAAACAAAAACATAAAATAACAAAGCATCAAGAAAGAGTACTTTGGACTATTCATCTTTTACTAACGAATCATGAGGACTATTGTCTCTTCGTTGATGAAAAACAAAGAATCAACCGCCAAACTGTTCTTGTCATTTTATACATGACAAAATCAATTCATTGGTCGATTCTGGTTACTTTAATTTGTTAGTTCACACATGGATCATTGTGCTAATTTTTTACTTAAACATCCACACTTCTTCCTGTTGAATGAGTCGCTTAAGCGCCAATGTAGGTCACGCCACTACTATAAGCAATTACATTAGGTAAGACACGATACGAAATCGTTTGATCATTGATGACATTGCTTTCAGAAATAATGATTCCATCAGAAGTGACCGCTTCAACAAAAGCAACATGTCCATATTGATTATCTGCGCCAGCAACTCCTGGTTGGAAACTAATCGCACGACCAGCTTTAGGCAATGAACTAACTTGATAGCCTAATGCACGTCCTTTTCTTCCCCAGTCACTGCCATTTCCCATAAATTCATCCACAGAAGTGCCCAACTGTTTGAAACGATTATAGACATACCACGTACATTGGCCCACGGGATAGCTACCACTTCGATTATAATTGATCCCATCATAGACTGGAAAATGCATTTGTTGCTGTTCCGCTTCTGACAGCTCATTTTTAGATTGGATAATCAAACCGTCCACTGTTTTTGGTAAATCAAATTGCGTTAAGTTATAAACCGCAATTAACGAATTTAATTTATTATCGTATTGCTTGTCTGTTGCATATTTACCTGTTAAAAAACGCGTTGCTTGAAGGTAGTTTTTGGCTTCCGAACGCCACGCTGGTTTATAAAAATCTTGATTTCCGTCAATCCCTTGTCGGAGTAATTGAACATAATCTTGCAGTGAGTCATTATAGCCACCGTAATCGCGAAACCCAGCGGAAATTGTATAAAGTTGGCCCCTCTGATCAGCCTCTTTTGTTGAAAAGCTAACACTATTTCCTTGGAACGAACCTTTCACGCCAAAGAGATTATAATAAGGTTCTTTGGCTAGTTGACTTTCGCCAGAGCCACTTTCTAAAATAGCCTGAGCTATCATCACTGATGCAAAAACATCGTATTTTTCGCCAAGTTCTCTGGCTGTCTCACCAATTTTTTTAATAAACGCTGTGGTTTGTTCTGACTTCTGCATTTCAAATGACGCACCATATGTTGCTAAAACTTCTTTGCCATACTCCGTTAATGTGAACTCCTTAAAAGGATTAGTCACTACCAAGCGTATTTCCTCTTTTGAGTCTGGTTGTTGTTTGGCAGTATAGATATTCTCTAACTGACCAATTACTTCTGGTTTCTCTTTAGAATCCGCTTCCGCTGCGGCAATTAAATATTTTCCTTGGCCAAGATAAACACCATTTTGAAGCGTTTTTCCTTCAGCTGTTTGCCAAAAAATCAGATCACCAGGTTCTGCCTCCTCTATAGAACGAGCTTTACCAAATGTCATTTGTTCTTGCGGTGTACTGCCAATGTCTATTTTAAATAATTGTTGGTAAATTTTTTGGGCAAGGAAACTACTGGTCAATACTTGCTCCGTCAAATTAAATTCTTTTTTTGTTTTCCCAACGTGTCTTAATGCTTCAGCCACCACGACTGCCCGTTTCTTTTCGCCAAAAGACGACAACAGTGGAAGTTCGTAGCCTTTTAAATTTGAAGAAGCTATTTCATCTACTTTGAGGGACGGATTTAACGATACAGCCTGATTTTCTTCAACAACGTTATTGGTGGCTTCAGGAACTTGAATAGGTTCTTCAGGTTCTTGCTTGGTCACAGGAACTTGTAGTGGTTGCGATTGTTCAACAGGCTGCGTGATTTCTGATGATACTGTCGGCTCTGTAGGTTCTTTTTTTGTTTCAGAACTAGTATTTGTGGTTGTCGTTTCTGTCGTTGAATGACTCGTTGATTCCGTAGTCGTATCGGTAGAACTACTTGATTCAGATGACGAACTACTAGTGGACGTTGTCGATGTAGCAACAGTTGTTTCGGTTGTTTCGGTTACTTTTTCTTCCGAAGTAATTGTTGTTGCTGAGGACAGAGCTGTTTGTAGTGAGCTACTTGGTAATTCTGCAGCCAACGTAACAACTGGAGCGACTTCCAAACTCAGAAGAACGAGAATACTTGTTAAAACAAGTAGTTGATTCTTGATTTTCTTTCTTTTCATTCGTAAAAATCCTCTCCTATTACTTACTTGCGCATTTGCACACTGTTTTTGTACAAATGCGCCTTGTAAGTTAATGATACGCTAATTTTGGTCTTTTTTATTTTTGAAGAATAATTTTCCTAAACCAATACTTACTATCAATAGAAAACCACTGATTGACCAGATTGGCGAAACAACTTCATTTGCTTTTGGCAAAGTACCAGAAGTGGTGGTTTTTGTTGTCGTTCCACCTGCTGCTGTGCCCTTTCCTGGACTGGTTACGCTACCAGTCCCGCTAACCGTGCCATGATTTCTATTGTTGCCTGTAGAGTTGCTACTGATTGGCTCTTCTGCCATTGCTTCAATGGCTTGTGCTAAAATACTTAAACATTTGTCCACAGCTTCTTGCGTCGCATTTGGGTCCTCAACAAGTGCTTTTGCTTGTTTAATTGCTTCAGCTAAAGCTTCTTGCGATGCTTTTGTAAATTGTTTTCCTGCTTTAGGTTTCAAGGTTTCTGCTTTTTGAAGCAGTTCTTTCAACTTTGTTTTATCCGTTTGAAGGACTTGTTCCTCTAAACTATCCAAAGCAGTTTTTACATTTTTTTCAGCAGTATCAATTTGTTCTTGCCGAGCATTTTTATCAGCTAAAATCCCTTCCGCTTGGTCAATTGCTTCAGTTAAGCGCGCTTTAGACTCGCTGGTAAATTCTTTTCCGGCAGATGGTTTGATTGCTTTTGCTTTGGCTATCATTGCCTCTAAGGCTTTTTTATCTGTAACTAACGCTTCTTCTTGTAACCCTTCGATGGCGCTAGTTAATTCAGCAACCGCTTCATCAATCATTTTTTGATTAGCTGCTGGGTTTTCCAATGTGTTTTTAGCTGCTAAAAGCGCTTTTTGTAAATCTTGTAACGAGGAGGCAGTAAATTGGTGCCCTTCACTTGGAGTGACTTGCTGCGCTCGTTTGACTACTTCTTGTAATTGGTCTTTATTTACAAGGGGTACTTCTTTTAATTGAGCCATTGCAGTTTCCAATGCGTTTAGAGCCTCTGAGACTTCTTCTTTTGTCGCCGTTTCTTTCGCTACGATTGCTTCAGCTGCTTGAATTGCTTCTTGCAATTGTTTTTCTGTTTCTTTTGTAAATTGGTATCCTTCTTCCGGCTTTCTTCCTCGGGCTTGAGCGATTTGCTCTTTTAAGGTTTCCTTATCAACGGCGACGGGTTGTTCTTTTAATTGTGCAATTGCTTCACGCAATGTTTTAGTCGCTTGGTCTATTTCTTCTTGGGTAACTTTTTCTTGAGCAAATACTTTTTGAGCTGCTGCTAATGACTCTTCGAGAACTTTTTTAGTTTCTTCGGTGAATTCTTGCCCATCACTTGGTTTCTTTGTTAGCCCCTCTTGAATTGCTTTTTCTAAATCAGCTTTATTCGCTACATCAGGCATTTTTTCCAACTGTTCTACAGCCTTTTCTAGATTTTCCACAGCAGCAGAAACGTCTGTCTGTGTGGCTTGCTCATTGGCTAGAACAGCTACTGCCTCATCTAAGATTGGTTTAAAGATTGCCCAAGTTTCAGGTGTATATTCTTTTTCGACACGTGCTTGATTTAGCGTAATTAGCGCTTGTAATAACTCTTTATCTACTAGCTCTGTTGGCTTCACTGTTACAGAAAAATCTGAAAGTGTGGCTTGTTGGAATCCTTGGCCCACTAATAAGCCTTGACTCATATCAAATTGTAATGACTGCTCAACAGTTGTCGCACGTTTTACGCGAGTTGTTTCTTTTACTTTAACTTTAAAGGTAACTAAGTCCATTGAACCGTTTAACAATTGTTTATTTCCTTGATTACTAAGAACTAAATATAGATTCTCCACATCATTTGAATGTTTCCGATATTTAGAATAATTTTCCATGTGTTGTGTATTATTCGTGGTTGCAGGCTGACCGACAAGTTCAAATTTGCTAGAATCAAAGGACATTTTTGTGCTTAACGCATTAATATTTTTTAAGTCTTGACCTTTAAGTGTAAAGGTTAATGTATCGCCAGGAAGATAGGTATCCTTGCCATTTTCATTAACCACAGCAAGGGATAAACCGCCCGCAATTTCTTCGACATCAGGTATTTCAATCCCACCATCTAATTGTCGTAAAACATAACTGATATCATAAGCATCAATTACCCCATTTTTATTTAAATCGCCTTTTTCAACATAGCCATTAAAATCACTGTCCAACGATTCTAAGCCTGTATAGTTTCGATAACTCATTGCATCATTTTCATCAATCGTTCCATCGTTAGTAATGTCTCCATGTAAGATTCCTTCTGTTCCTGGTTGTTTGTAAAAGAGCATCTCACGACCAGAGCCAAAATTACCCACCGATTTTAATACCTTCATTTCAACAAAACGATACGCTTGGTCCTTCGTTTCAATGGTTTTTGTCAAAGCATCTTGCTTCCAGTTAATAGGTTCTGAAAACTCTGTCCAATTAGCTCCATCTTTCGACGTCCGATACTGGAGCTGCAAAATATTTCCGTTGCCGGCATTGTCTCTTGGCAAGTATTCAATTTTATCCATTTGATACTCCGCACCAAGATCAAATTTTAAAGTCAAGAAATTCCCATCACTTGGATTAGCGATGCCGGTTGACCAGTTCGTATGCCAACCTGTACTTAAATCTTTATCTGTTAATTTCTTCAATTCTGCGCCTGGTTGTTCTGGTAAATTACTTGTTGCTTTGACTTGATTAATTGTTTCTTTATAGGGATCATCTTGTGTTTTTCCTTTAATCGGTTCACTCCATTCAGAAACCCCATTTTTTCCAACAGCTCGAACTCGAAAAGTATGTTCGCTTAGGAAGGAAAATCCATCAAATGTTGCTGTATTCGTTTGAATATTTCCGAAAACAGTCCCGTCACGCTCTACTTCATAACTTGTTGCCTCAGTTACTTGATCCCATTGAAGAGTCAAAGAAGATGGCGTTGTTTTTTCTTCATTGATTGCGACATTTGCCGGAATAGTTAACTGGTCATCGACCGTTGTATTTCCTCCGTCAATCGTTCCTTTATTAATGAAACCATTGACAGTTATTTGAACATCTTTGGCGGTCACAGATTGTTTCGCTAGTTTTACTGATAACGCTGATTGGTTCAGTTTTTCTCCTGAAGCTTCAGAAAGATACTGATTCACTTGGAATTCTTTATCAAAATAATATAGATTTGTGCCAGCTAAAAATTCTTCTTTATTAGCTGCTTCTTTCAAGGTTACTTCTGTTCCCCCCACCATTGCTGTTACACTTTCGGGTGCTTCTGAAGCTAGCAAATCAAGCGTGGTGCTTCGTTCATCAACAAAGCCTTTGTAACTTCCTTTTGTCGGTTCGATAGTAACGGTCAGATCCCCTTTTTCGTTTGATTTAGGGCCTTGACTATTTATTTTAGTCGTAGCTGATTGCCCAGCTTCATAACTAGTTGAAATTCCGTCATCTTCATACATATTAAAAGAAGTGGCGCCATTTGGATAAATCAAGAAAGATCGTTGATCCCGTTGGATTTCCTTTGAATTGTTGTTTGGATTCGTCATTGGGATAATACTGCCATCTTTGACGAAAACGGGCACCTTCCAGAGCGGTGTTTTTACTCCATTTAAGACACGGCCACCTTGATATTTTTCGCCTGTAAATAAGTCAACCCAGACTTGTTTTTCATCTGGTAAATAGATTCCATCACGGATTGAATTTCCTGCCTCATCTTGATTGCCATTATAAATTGGAGCAACGAGTAAATTGGGTCCCCACATATATTGGTATTGAGAATCTTTTGTATATGCTGTTCCTTCATTAGGAAATTCTAAAGCCATAGCCCGTACCATTGGTAGTCCATCAACTGATTCCTTGGCAATACTGTAGTTATAAGGCATCATCATTGATTTTAATTTTAGATACGCTCGGTTCAAATCTGTGGCTTCTTGATCAAAAGCAAATGGCGTTTTCGGATTGGAGCCCCAGCCGTCCATATTTAGCTGTACTGGTGTAAAAGTTTTCCATTGGAAATCACGTATGTTGACCTCTTTATTTTTTCCACCAAAAATTCCATCCATATCTGAACCAACATTTGGTTGGCCAGACAATGAAGTCCCGATATATGTTGGGATATGGAAGCGAATATATTCCCATTGACCACCCGTTTGATCGCCTGTCCAAATACCAGCGTGCCGTTGGGTTCCGGCCCAACCATCTAATGAAACAATCATCGGACGAACTGCGCCGTCTGTTTCTTTTACAAAAACATTTGCAGCATCTTCTACACCATTTAAGCCAAAGGAATACCCATACCCGACCCACGCCACGTCAGTTTTGAGGGCTTTAACACCAGCGACACTAACTTCTTTCGCAATATCCCGTTCTCCTTTTTTAGGATTTTTAGGATCAGCTGGATGGAGATTAGATTGAGTCCATAGCCCCACTTCAACACCATTTGCTTGAGCATAATCAGTAAATTCTTTTAAGTTTTGTACATCGCCATCCAATGAATCTGTTTGGCCATAGCCAGCACCGTAGCCGTCATTTGGCAAGAACCACCCTAACGGCATATCGTTTTTCTTATATCGATCAATAACTGCGCGTGCAGAAAATTGATAATTCTCTTTTTCTCCATTTAAAGATTCTAGCGTGCCATTTAAGTTTCCTAGATCGCCTGGTTGGTATTCTTTGTAAAAATTACCATCTTCAAACTTAACTGCTCCCGCGGTTCCTTCTGCTACTTTCACCCAATAGTCCCGATTATACGCGTTTAAATGTGCTTCATAGAACCCGTATTCTGGCATCAAAGCTGGTTTCCCGGTTAATTCATAGTAATCTTTTAAAATACCTGCTGAGGAATCATTAAAGAAATAAAAAGCATCAAAATCTGTTCCTTCGTGCGTTGTTGTGGTTGTTTGTGGATCATGACTTCCAAAATCATAGTTGCCAGGTTTCCATGTATTTCGAACAACGCCATACCCTGCAGTTGACCAATAAAATGGGTTAGGCGATGTTACTCCGCCATCTACCCAATTGTTCGTATTGACAATCTGGATAGCTGTTCCTTTGTGCGTAAATCGACCATTTTGAGTTCCTCCGCCAAAATAATTTTCTTGACTACTTTGTTTTAACGTTTGTGTAGCTTTATCATTTTTAAAGGATAGCGGAGCGGTTTCTTCTAAAATGACTTGATCCTTTTTCTTGTCTAGAACCTTCATCAAAGCGCTTTCTTTTTCGAATATAATTTTTAAACCATTATTTTCTAGAGTAAATTGGTTTCCTGAATCTGTGACGTTCGTTTGCTCAAAGGCTTGTGTGCCATAGTCGGCCATTGTTTTAGCCGTAATTTTCGCAACATGCTTTGGATCATTTGGCGTTGGATATTCTTCAAATTTACCAGTTGGATCTAGATGATAGCGAAAAAGATGGTCGTTTAAAATACTAATTTGTGCTTTTTTTCCAGAAGCATACGTAATGACAAAGTTTTTCTCCGCTTTTTCAATCGACACAATTGCTCCGACTGACGTTGCTGAATCAGCTACGTCTTCTTTTGCTGTTTGCTCTTGCGCATCAACCACTTGAGAATCCATCATAACAAGCGAATGGAACGCCAATACAGACGAACTCACTAATAAAAATGTCAACCAGTGCTTTTTACCGTAAATTTTTTTACCCTGATACTCTTTGTTCATTTTTTCCTCCTTAAAATTGCTTCCCATAGAATAGTTCCGACACAATTACTCACAAAATCCAAAACCCAACAAAGTTTTATCCAGATGAAAAGTCATAACGATTTTCTTAGTTTACTGAGACTGTTAGAAAGTCAGTTTCAGTAACCCCTTCATAAACACATCCTTTCAATAAATTATTAAATGAAAACAATCTATTTTCATCTTATATAAAAATTTTAGTACAGAATCACAATTTCCCAATGAATACGTTTTCATTTGTCGACTACCAATTTTTCACTTTTTTAATAACATAATTATCGTATGATGGTTTTTTTGTGTTTGTCAACGGTTAATTATAGCAGCCACCATTAACAAGTATTAACCCTTGATAAACCTGTTAATTCACTTATAATGATGATTTTATTGCGAAAATATCCACATCAGAAAAAGAAAGACTTTTTTCAAAAATCTAATACCTGTTGCTCAAATTTAGTCTATTTAAAAATATTAAACACCCTCCTGCTCAGCAAGAGGGTGTTGATTACTCGTTTTTTAGTGATTGATTTGACTTGCTGGTGTGAAAAGCAAACTAATGATGATGCCAACTATCAGTACCGCTAGCAATATAAAAATTAACTTTCCAAACCGGTGATAGGGATTGATCGAAAGCCCAATTCCATAAACTTTTGGAACCCACAAAGGAGGCGTTGGATTATCTTTTTGATCTTTATATGCTATCTTTAAAATCTGCCACGCAAAATACAACAATGGTAAAACCATAATTACCCCAACTATACCTAGCCATTTTGCTAATGAGTCACTAGTATGCAAAAGACTGATTGTCAGAATTGGTACAAACAAAAGAATAAAGCTAATTGTGGCTCCCACTTGTGCTTGTTTAAGCAGTCGTCTCTCACGGAGAGTAAGATTCGCAAACATTCCATCCATCCTTTCATGGTTTTCAGATTAAATCAACGAATCACTAAAAAACTAAATTAACTGCGAAAATCAATGACCATTCGCCCGCGAATTTTTCCTTGTTCCATTTCTTCAAAAATAGCATTAATTTCTTCTGGTTGTCGTGTTTGACAAACAGGAACAACTTTTCCTTCTGCACCGAATTGGAAAGCTTCGCTTAAATCTTGACGGGTTCCAACTAACGATCCGACTACGTGAATGCCATCAAGAACAAGACGTGGAATAGATAAATCCATTGTCTCAACAGGCAATCCAACGGCGACAACCGTTCCTCCCGCACGGACTGCATCGACTGCGCCATTAAATGCTGATTTAGCTACCGCAGTGACTACTGCTGCATGGACACCACCAATTTCTTTTTGAAGTTGTGCAGCAAAATCAGGATCTTTAACTGGACTAATTAAAAGATCCGCACCCATTTCTTTCGCAAAAGCTAACTGATCATCATTCACATCAACAGCTACCACTTTGGCATTAAAGACATGCTTGGCATATTGTAAAGCTAGATTACCTAGCCCACCTAATCCTGAAATCATTAGCCATTGACCTGGACGAATCCCAGATTCTTTTATCGCTTTGTAGGTTGTTACCCCTGCACAAGTAATAGAGGAAGCTGGCTCTGATGCTAAATTTTCTGGCACTTTCACTGCATAACCGTCTGTGACGATGCATTCTTCGGCCATGGCACCATCAACTGTATATCCAGCATTTTTTACTGAACGACAAAGCGTTTCTCGACCAGAAGTACAATATTCGCAATGTCCGCAGCCTTCATAAAACCATGCAACAGATGCACGATCACCAATTTTTAAACTAGTAACGTCTTTTCCAACCTCCGTCACAATCCCAATTCCTTCGTGACCTAAGGTACAACCACTAACATCGCCAAAATCTGCATTCTTAACGTGTAAATCCGTATGACAGACACCACAGACTTCCATTTTCAACCGCGCTTCATTATCTTTCAATGGACGCGATTCTTTTTCAACAATTTTTGTTGTTTTTCCTTTTGCTGCGACAATTGCTTTATACATGGTTCTTTCCTCCTTGTTTCTATTGTGAATCATTGAACAATAATAGTATAATACTACTTTCCAAAATAAGGAACACCAATGACTTGCGTAAATTAACGCTAATTTGACAGTTTATCCTTGCTAGACAGCTATTCTTCCCTTATGTCATAGATAATTCATACTGGCATGATTTTTTCTGCATAATTGTCAACTATTTTAAAGGCAGGTTTTACAACCTCATTTTTCCCTTCTTTTTTCCCAAGATATAGCAGACGGTACCTAAAATAACTAGAATTAAAAAGGCCATGAGGTACTTAAGCCAGTGAAGGTTTTTGGCTTTATGATCAACAGAACGCTTATTATACTGATCAGCTTGCTTCTTGTTTATCGTGAAATCTTTTGAGAACGTCCAGTTCCCCTCATGGTTTTTCAACTTAATGGTATAGGTATAGTCTCCAGGTTTAAACGAATCTTTCAGTAAAATAGGCAGGTCAAACCTTGTGTTTGGTGCAAAACTCAGATTATTTTTCTTTTCGTGAATGATCGTTTTGTTTGTTCCTTTTTCTTTAACAAAAAAATCTCCTTCGACTTTTGATAATAACTTCCGCTGTGGATTTTTAATTTCCATCGAAACAGTATTGTGGCGGTTAATTTGCCCAATTTTAACAGAACCACTTTCCAATTTTGCAGGTATGGTCTCTGCTGTTTCATTCACCCGAATAGCAATCGTATGCATATAAACATTTTGAATCCCACCCTTGCTTTGGTCCCCAGCTATCTCTACAGGTCGAATCGTCACTCCACCTAATAAAATTCCTGAAAATAACTTTTCTGGCATCGTTATTTGAAAATCAATCGTTTGTGATTGTTTACCAGGAACACTAATGTCCTTCCTATTGGGACTAATCAAATCACTAAGTACCAAACTCATCGATGGATCTTTTTCAAAGCTACTTTTTGTATAGTCAACTATCCCATTACTATTTGTTGTTGCTGTATTTACCTGAACTTTAAATTTTTGAGGGTTCGGCGTAGTATTGGTTATCGTTAATTTGAATGTATCTTTTTGTTTCGGAGTAAATGTCATATCAAAAAAACTACTGGTTTTGTTATTTTGAGTTGCTCCGAAAACGGGTGTGACTGTATACGCATTCGCATTGTCAATTGTTGCTGAACTATTGGTATTAGACGGCTCTGCCCAGGCACGCATCGCTCCACCTGAACAGAGAATAGTCAATATAAAAAGTATCTTTAAAATTCTTTTCAATTTATCTGCCTCGTTTTCTTACATCGTTTTATGTTAAATTCTTAGGCGGGTGCTCCATCGATGGCATTCCAGACGATGGTCCCAGAGTAGGTATTTGCAGCAATACTTTTAGGTATATTTAACGTTGCATTTAAATCGGCTGTCGTGACAGTGTCTGATAAACGGATATCACTTTTATCTAGCGAAATAATGGTTGAAGCATCTGTGGTTAAATCAACGCCCGTAAAGGTACCTTTTTCAGAAGATCCGTCAGGTTTTTTAGTGTCTAAATGAAGTGTCATTCCGTCTAATCCAGTGACACCTTTTCCTTTATCTTCTAAATTCGCTGTCAGATACCAACCTGTATTCGTTGTCCCACGATTATCATTAATGATAAGTTGCGACTTGCTTTGATCTGGTTGCGTATGATCTTGGCCGTCTTTTGTCACCGTCCCAAAGTTAATTTGTGCTAATGGTGTAATGGTTAATCCGCCACCCAAAACCGACACATTCGCTGTGGTATTGGTATTATCAGCCGCATTCACAGTTTGTTGTCCAATTAAAAAAATCCCCGTTCCTAAAGTGACAGTTAAACCAATTATTTTTTTATTCATTATTTTTCCTCTTTTCTTTATAAAGTCCAACGATTAATGTACTTCCGAGTACCACGATTCCTAAAAGCGTCTCTTGAGACGTAATCTCGTTTGTTTTTGGTAAAAAATTAGGTTGTCCTCGTGAAGTTGGCATATCGTTAGTCTGCGGTATAAGCTCATTGGGATGCGGAACAATATCCTCACTCTCTTTCACTATTACCATGACTTTTGTGCCAGCTTGTGCGTCAGTTGTCTTGTCTTCAGCTTGTGCTTGAATTGGCAAACCGAGAATAAAGGCAACAAACAATAAATCATAGATAAACCATTTCACAGCTATTCCCTCTTCCCTTACGGTGTTGCTTCTAAGTTCCAAATTAACTGAGCTTCATATTTATCAGCAGGTGTGACTTTTGAAATAGTTAATGTGGGCAATAATTGTAATTTCGTCAAAACTTTTTTATTTTTGATAGATTGGTTACTTACGCCAACTACTAATTGTTGCTCATCGTTAACCATGATATTTTGCTCAGTTGTTACATAATCGACTGACTTTGGATTTAGCGTGAGATCAAGCCCTGCGTCTTTCCACGCTTGTGTTTTCTGATCATTTAAATTATAGGCTACTTCAAGCTGCCAGCCAGTTGTCCGATTAGGGTCCCCCGTATCTTCAATGTTCATCTCACAACTTTTTAATGTCTGTGTTTGATCTTGGCCATTAAATTTTACATTCTCAAAAGGCATTAGTTGTTCAGATAAGTGATAAAAGTCTAGACGATTAGAGTAATAGTAGGTCCAATTAACGGTAATACTTTTACTAAAACCTACTATTTTAGAGATATCATAAGTAATTCTATAGACGCCCGCTACTTCATCGTTTACCTGATCAGGCGTATAGCGAATCGTTATCTTGTTATAAGGAATAGACTGCCCATCATTATCTGTTGCACTATCAAAAAGACGCTTTGGATCGAAGGGCGTTCCCACAGAAAAGCTGCCGTTATGTGCACCAATATGAGCTGAAGAGGGAATGACTTCTAGCGTAGTCTGCGCCTCTAATCCTAGGTATTTATAATCAATTTCATATTTACCAACCACTTTTGTATCCACCGTATCTACTGGAACCTTTTGCTCTCCGTCCAGTTTATATATGGTGACACTTACGTCTCGAAAATCACCTTTTTTACCGTCTGATGTTTGTAGGCTAGTCACTTCACTTTCTGGTTGCCATTGAGTATATTGATAAACCGTATCTTGGGATTTAACTTTAATTTGCGCTTGATCAATGTGCACAGCTAAACTTTTCTCGTTTGAGTAGCTTTTAGATGTATCATCAACATCAAGAATTCTAAATGTTAATGTGTAATCTCCTGAAGTTGGTAAAGCATCTGCTAAACAGTTAAAACTAACGCAATCATCTGTGACTGGTAAATTTTTTAAATCTTGCTCCCCAATTTTATGAAAATCAGTTTGGGCAGCACCTGAAACTTTTTCTTCAATCTGAACTTTTCTAGTTGTCGGAGCCTTAACGGTTAGTTCTACTGGTATCTTTTGTTGCGGGTGAAATGTGGTTTGACCTTTAACAAAAGCTGCCTTTTCTAAACTTGTCACTTGGTATGGATCTGTTGTGACGCGCATATATGTTTTATCTGTGGGCTCTGAAGAATCCGTTCCTGGCGGGTTGACTAACGGCAGCCCACAACCATCTTTGCCACTAAACAAATAAGTTGTTAACCCGTTTTGTTGTTGTGAAGTGACATTCACATTGGCCTTAGGATCAACTGTGTGAGTATGAAAATTAACTACGCGAGCAAACCGTTGAGCAACATACCCATCTGTCCAATTAAGCGGATTGTCTTGTCTTTGGTTCATCGTAAACTTTGGTGATAAAAAATCCCCTGGTAACATCGTTTTGCTTTCAGGTATTTCAGGGTATTTAGAGGCATCTTGGGTATTGTAATTAGATAATGGATTGTCTTTATCGCCGCTGTCCCATGGCGAGATATAAGAAGACCAAGTAGCCACTTTTCCTGTGATTCCAGTGATAATTTGATGATTCAAATTATTTGGATCATGATTTGCTGCTGCCGCTAAACTTGTCGCACGTAACCACATATCCGGACTAAGCAATATCCAATTATGATTAACCGTATTCGTTGTATCTGATTCGTAAGTTCGACCAAAAAAATCTGCCGACAACGAAAATTGATCACTTTCAGTGCCATCCGACAAAACATTTGATACTGGTAAGCGATGTTTCGTTAAATTTTTATTGAGGGAATAATCCTTTGAATCGCCATCCTTCATTAAAGTAGCTACATCTAAATCAAAATGAAGTTCAAATTTTATGGCCGATTTGTCAGGTTCATTTTTCCAAATTTCATAAAGTTTAGTAAAAGAAAAATTAATAGTGTCCCCACGTTCACAAAACATCACCTGATGCTCAGTATCAATTCCGCTATAATCTTGATCAGGATCACCCCATCCTGGTGAACCATCTTCTGAAGAACCGTTAAACGTCCGCATTCCTTTTGTGTTAACAATTGGTATCTGTGTGTTTTTTTCTCCACTAATTGAATAAAAATTTTCTGGATTATCCGCATAAGCCTTGTCATAAGCCGCTTTAAAATTATCTGCACTTATATTTTCTGGCAAATGAAACATCAGTCCATATTGCATTCCAACAGTACCAAAAGAAAGAAACTTCAATGCTTCTGTTTGAGAAGTGTCCACTGTTCCATATAATTTTACGTGTAATTTCCCTCCAAATGATCCATCTGGACCACCACCTCCGTCATGGCTTATCTCCATTCCATAAGGTAAATCAGTTCTCAAATCAATGGCTATCCCTCCCGCTTGATAGAGCGAAGCTGCTTCGCATTCTTGAAAGTGCAAGCTCAAAAAACAAGAAATCGATACCAATAGTAGACAAGAGTAAAAGAAATAAGCAATGCTTTTTTTCTTTTGTAGGTTGGCATTTTAATTTTTAATTGTTCGTTGATTTTTTTCATTGCTTACTCACCTTGACCTTTTTTGGAATTAGAAACTAAATAATAATTATTCTAACTACTGCTAGCTTATCAACATTGAAATTGCTTTGCCACACACAATTAATGTATAAGGCTGTACATTAATTGTGATGGCCGCTTCTTATTGCGCTTGTGTTAACATATCAATACAAAAATTTAAAGAAAGTAGACTACAATGAACCTAAATTTTACTTTTGGAGGTCCATAACATGTTTCCATCCTACCTAACGAATGAGCTAGAAATTTTATTTTATATAGTCAAGCGAGCTCATACGTCGTTAAATGAAATTTCTTCCAATTTAAAAATTTCAAAAAGAACGGTCAAGGAAAATCTGATAAAAATAAATCAAGAATTCGAGGATACTTATCAAATCCAACATTTTATTGTCTCTAACAATAATGGCATTGTTTGTGTAAATCCAGCGTACCGAAAAAGCGCGGTCGAATACGCCTACACGTTAAAACTCAATCTTTTAAAAAACAATGTACAATTTAATTATTGCGTACAATTAGTCACACATTCTTCCATTGATAAAAACGAATTAATTAAAGTTTTATATATTTCTGAACATTATCTGGTAAAAATCACGAAACAACTGAATAACTTTTTTAAAATTTTTGATATAGTAATCGTTAGTATTAAGGGTATTTATCAATTAACTGGCAATGAATTATCGATTCGAGTGTTTTCTTTCATTTTCCTACAAGATTCCTTTCAAGAATTGGCTTGGCCTTTTTCTAAAATAAGTCTTGAAGAAATAAAAAAAAGTCTACCTGATGCACTTCTTGAACGATCCTATAAAAATGTCCGAATGAAGAAAAGAGCGTTTTATATTTTATATGCGATATTTAAAACTAGAACAAGTGCACAAAACTTCTTAAAGATGCCGCACTCTAAAAACCTGCATTCTTTTTTTATTCTGATCAATCAATACAGTCATGTGACTTTATTTTTTCTTGAACACTCCTTCGCTGACATTCAATGCGAAACAAGAAAAACTGAAATTTTATACTTTAATTTTTTATCTCGCATTTTTATCCCTTATATCTTTTCGGAAAAGCAAACGAAACAAATAGAAAAATTATTTATAGAATCTAACCATCCTTATTGTGTCTTATCAAAAAAATTATTTAAGCAAGTAGCCTACTTACTGACAAATCAGCATGATTATCAATACGTTTACTATCTTTCTATTTTTAATGCTTGGTACTTTTTAACGGAGGGCAATTATTATACTTTTTTAACACTTTATTTACCGCAGCCAGAAATTTGTACTCCGTCAGATGTGGCATACTTTAATCGAATAAAAGGAACGGTGGAAAAATTAGTTCACCAAGAAACGCATTTAGAGTTACTCAGTCAACTGCTTTACACATTGTCTGTGTCCGAAAAAAAAGTACAAGTGAGAATCTATTTACAAATTATCAAAGATTTTTATGCAAATTATTTTATTAAAACACGGTTATCCTCCTTATATAATACAAACGCAATCTCTATTACCGAAGACTTCACAAATGCGGATATCATCATCACAGATTCCTTCGAAAAAGCTACTTCTAATCAAGATATTTTCTACTTAGATTCCATTGAAAATGAAGAAAGTTGGCATGAGCTTACAGAATTTATTCAACAAAAATATATGGCTAAACTTAATGTTGGCTTATAATTGTGAGTTTTCTTAAAAAGAGCAAATTTGAAAAAAAAAATTAGAGGTGTATACTAGCAGAGGAATAATTTTTTAGCTTTTAATAAATTTTTAAAGAAGGAATGTTTTGTGAAATTATCTATCAAAAAATTTTTTGAGGTCTTCTTAGAATCGTCTTGGGCGTATAGTCGCCCTATACTAACTTTTGATACAAGACAGAACTGGTTTGCCCTTGTTCTTAGTATCATTATTGCAAATGCTGTTGGTGCTGTTCTAACAATAGTCTTTCCTTTCGCTTTTGTTTTAGTAAATGTTGGTAGCTTTTTGGGCACTGTAATTTGTGTCTTACCACGACATGGCCCTCCACAAAGAAGTGCCATAAATGGTATTTTAATGATTTTTATTGGTGCCAGTCTGGGGATACTTTTACAGTCGTCAAGTATATTCATTATTTTATTATTCGTCCTTGGTTTGTATTTTTCAGGGATTGTGAGAAACTTTAGTATTGGTCTGTATATTCGATGTCTCTTTGGGACCATTTCTTTACTAGCTGGTGCGCAATTAAAAGGCAATTTGTCTATTGGTCAATCTTTTGAAGGTCTGGGTGCAATAATTTTAGGTATGTCCATCCTTTGTTTAATCTATTGTCTTTATTCTAAGCCGCAAAATAATGAAGCACGAAAATTAGTAGCCGATTTATATGAACAATTATATTTATTAGCACAAGGAAAACCCGCACGCTATGTCCATTTCAGAATAAAAGTACGCGAATCTGTTGAAACAATGCCATGGGTCAATCATCAAAAAACACCATGGATTTATCCCTTGGTTTCACAAGCAGATGCAATTGCAGGTTCGTTAGATTCAACCAATGCAGCTGAAAATCTTCCTGCTTTAAAAGCAATTCTACTCTTTTTAAAAGGAGAACAATTAACCTTTCCTCTTCAAGAATTTGCTTTAGCAAACACCGAAATAAAATCAGCAATCCTTTTGATACAAAACAAACAATCCTTTAAAAAAATCTCATTTAAATCTTTCTTACCCACAAAAGAAGGACTTGCAGAAGCCAAAGAGATTCTTCATTCTTACAAAGGCAGCTCTGCTAGATTCGCAATTCGTTTAGCTTTAACAGGTTTAGTTTGTCATTTTTGTTCGCTTATTCTTAATTACATGTACCCTTTGCCTTTAGCTAATCACGAATTCTGGGTAGTTATTTCTGGTTGTTTGATGGTTATGCCAGGGTATCATGGTACACTCGGCAAAATCACTTCAAGAACTATTGGTTCTATTTTAGGTGGTTGTTTAGGCATCTTTTTGTCTCAATTAATTGCTAACTTAACAAACCTAAATCCTTTATGGCCAATGTTATTGTCTTGTTTGCTAGTTATATTGTATGAAACCGTCCGTAAATTAAGTCAAGCATTTCTAATGCTAAGTGTGACCACTTGGTTAACTTTCACATTAGGTGGTAGTTCTGCAGGCTATACAAGAGTTTTTGATGTAATTATTGGTGCGCTTATTGCTTTTGTTATGTTTTTTATTTTCCCAACATGGCATAGTCAAGTATTACGTAAAAATATCAATAGTTGGTCAAAAACGATCAGCTCTATTTTGCTAGCGTTAATCAATGAAGAGACCACGTTGCCTAGTGATGCTTGGGTACTAGCTTATCGGGTACAACGTAGAGTAAACTATTCTATTCAAGAAATTGTTCTTGAATCTCCTATTTATAGTAACGATGCCTCTGCTGAAAGCTTAATGCAACAAAAACAACTAAATGATCAACTGTTGGAAATGCAAACTGCTATGGAAGAGCTTCTTTTAGAACTTATGAAAACACAACACTACTTAAAAAAATTAGCACCAGTTAAGCCGGACACACTAAACACTGAGTTACTTAACTATTCACAGCAAATACTTTCACTCACGAATCCCCAAAATAATCGACTAATCAACCAGTCCAAACAATCCATTTATTTTCCTCAAATTGAACAATCACTGGTAATCTTAAAAAATTCTACAGCTAATTTCTTTTTAGCAAATATCAAATGATTAAATAAACAAAAAGCCTAGGAAAAATCCAAAGGGAATTTTTCCTAGGCTTAAAAATGGCTTCTATTATTCTTATAGCACCAACAGTTCTGCTATCTATTGGTTACTTGCTAAAATACTTATCTGTGTTCTTTGTATTTATTTCTTTTTGATTGAATATAAAAAACAAAAATCCTGTAACCATGGCCCTGAATAATTGATTTGCCAATACTATCACCCCATTCTGCTTCTTCTCCAATTTCAACTGATATTGATAAACTAACGTAGTTTTTGTTTCTTGATCCAAGCACTTAACTGAAATTTCGGTTTTCAGTACTCCCTCTTTTTATCTTTCTAAATTTCCTCACACCTTCAATTTTCAAAAGATTTCTGAATCATTGTCCAAAAACCTAATTTTCACACTTATGTGACTTCAAAAAAAGTCAAAGTGATTTTTTACTTAATTACACACAAAAACACCCTCTTGCTGAGCAAGAGGGTGTTCGTTTGTCGAATAGTAAAGATTAACGACGGATTTCTTTGCTAGTATGAATGTCCTGAAAAGACTGATTTGTAGCTGTTATTTTTCAACTGACTACCAGTTGACTACATTTCTCATGTATTTTCAATAGATAAAAAAGCATTTAATGGTGAAACTTTTTCTGTTGACGTGATATGTCGATAAATTTCAGAAGTCGATTTGTCTGTATGACCTAACCGTTCTTTTAAAACATCCCAACTACAATAACTGGCACACAAACTAGTCATTGTATGTCTGGTTAAATGTGTATGAAACGGTTTATCGATACCTGATCTGGCGACACATCTTTTAATATGAGTATTGACATAATCTCTTCGAAAAGGAATTCCTTGCTTCCCTTCACCTAAATAAACAAATAAGTAAGGTTCTTCAATTTGAAAAGAAATTGTTTTCTTCATCTCTTCTAAGTAATGAATTAGTCTTTTTAATTTTTCCATTAAAAATGGTGTAACCACTACTCGTCTAGCTGAACTAACGGTTTTCGTTGTTTCAACTGTAAAATCTTTGGCTTTACTACTTTTAGATATTTGTTTAAAAAATAAAATTTCATTATTTTCAAAATCAATATCTTGCGGTTGAATCGCCAACGCTTCACCAATTCGGCAACCAGTATAAAACAAAACATGAAATAAGGTTGACATTGGTAAATCCTCGTTTACTATGGCATAGTTCAATACGGTTTGTAACTCGTCTTTGGTTAAATATTTTTGATTGACTGAATATAAGGATTGCTTAAGCTCTTCCACTGTTTTCTGATATTTAGGAAAACGAACGCCTTCCATGGGATTTTTATGAAGAATCTTTTTCTTCACACAATACTTAAAAATCAAATTTAACGTTTGTCGAAGGGCTTGTAAGGAATTCTTAGCATACCCTTTGACTTCACCATCAATGCCACGTTCTTTCAGAACGAACAATAACTCTTCCAAATAATCTGAATCTAACGCTTCTAATTCTTTCTCACCAGTCCAACGGTTCAACGTTTTTAAAATTTCTTTCTTTTTGTCGTAAGTTGCTCTCTTTTGCTCATTTAAAGAACGATAATACTCAAATCATTGATCAGATATTTCTTGAAAGGTTGGATTGGAATCAATTGTATTCTTTCTAATCTTCTTCCGTTACTTTTGTTGTTTTTTCATCTTTAAGTACTCTAATTGAGCAGCTCGTTTTGATTTGAAGCCACGACGAGTTGTTCTAAATGCTTGAAAGTACCAAGTTACTTGACCGTTAGCTGCTATTTTCTTTTTAAAACGATCCTGTGTTTCCAATTTGCAGATCCTCCTTTACAGAAGGAGCCAAATCAACTGCTTTTTCTTTGGATAATCGCGTTCCATAAAATAATTATACCGCGCTTTTGCGAAATTAAAAATACTACAAAGACCGTAATAATTCCAGATTTTCACGAAATTCATCTTGATTACTCATCTCCAACCATTCTAAAACTTCATCTCTCAAATAATGTCCTCTAATTTCTAACCAACACATTGGAAAGCTTCCTGTTTTAAATAATCGATTCAATGTGCTATCACTGACTTGGAACATTTTTCTCAAATCTTCATTGGTTAAAACCAAGGGTAATTGTTGCCTAGCCAGGAGTTTTTGAAAACTTTGGTTCATCTTTTCTACTAGGTTCTCTAACCATTCATTTTGATTTTCCTCCAAAAATTATTTCTCCTTTCTTTTCTTGCTGTTAAAAGCTTGCATCATTCTATCAGCTGCTTTTGTCAGAAGCATCATAGGAATTTCACCTCTCCCCTCATTATGGCGAGCCTCACGGAAGTATCATTAATACATTTACGACTCTTGGCCTTAGTTGACAATTAAGTTGTTTTAGAAATTATTCGCTCGAAGAATTTTTTTCTTGTCTTGGCGTAGCTAAAACATGCTCCTCGTAAATGGAAGGTACTGATAGATTTTTATTTAGTTTTCAAAGGACATGAGCAGGAAATTTATTGGTTGTTTCCTGTTTCATATCTATAACAATTTGGGAGGGAGAATTTTCAAGTTATACAATAATTTTATAAAAAAATAGAGTAGGTTAGTTGAAATTAAACTAATCTACTCTATTTTTTACTCTATATTTCCCAAAAAATACATGGTAAATTATCTTGAAGTTTGCTAATACATCTATCTCTTTGCAATATTATGTCCTGATTTGTTTCAAGAGATTCTGCTATATCCATTGACTCATTTAAAAAATCATCGAATTCCTCTGCAGTTAATTGATCATCTATTTCAGAAATAATACTATTTAAAAATAATCTACTAAGCAGGTTGCTATTTTTTATAGAATCTTTAATCAATGTGGCTGCTTCATTTGTAATACATGATTTACGTTTATTTATATTTAAGAGAGTGTAAAATATTTTGTGTAAATGAAAAAATCCATACAAAAAAGGAAGTCGC